>Ga0180429_10001051_pt1 | contig 23879 bp, 21 predicted proteins | sample SS_ome_FD_132428 | JGI IMG/M metagenome (GOLD analysis project Ga0180429, IMG submission 132428) | Hypersaline lake sediment archaeal communities from the Salton Sea, California, USA - SS_1_S_1 metaG | ecosystem: Environmental > Aquatic > Non-marine Saline and Alkaline > Hypersaline > Sediment ...
GCCGAAGAAGACGTTCGTGGTGCACGGCGAGCCCGAGTCGAGCGCGGCGCTGGCCGGACGGCTCAAGGGCACCGGGTTTCATCCCTACGTGCCCGAGTACCAGGAAACAGTGGAACTGGATTAACGGAGTTGACCGATGCCCAAGACAATCGTCATCAACAGCGATACCATGGGCCGTGGCGACGATGAGCTGGGGGCAACGCTGATCGGCTCGTTCCTGCGCACGGTGGCCGCGGCGGAGCAGAAGCCGGCGGCGGTGATCTTCTACAATGCCGGCGTGCGGCTGGCCGCCGATGATTCGCCGGTGCTCGATGCCCTCGAGGCCCTCGAGCGGGCCGGCGTCGACCTGCTGGCCTGCGGCACCTGCCTGGCGCACTTTTCGCTGCAGGAGCGGCTGGCCGCGGGGCGGGAGAGTAACATGCAGGAGATCGTCACCCTGCTCAACGGCCCGAACGAGGTCGTGACCCTTTGAGGTGCTGACCATGGGATGCGAAGACTGCAGCTGGCGGCAATACTCGGAGCGGAAGCCCGACTCGATCTGGGCCGGGCTCTGGCGTTGGCACACCCGCTGGTGCCCCGGCTGGAAAAAGTACCAGGCCGAGCTCGCGGAGCAGCAGGCGGGACCGGAGAATGAGCCGGGAGCCTGATTCCAGCGGCGAGACCACGCGCGACCCCTTCCTCGGCGGGCGGCTCCAGTTCCTCCAGCCCCGGCGCGGGTATCGCTTCTCCGTGGACGCGCCTCTCCTCGCCGGTTTCGTGGGGGTGGGGCCCGATGACCGGGTGGCCGATCTCGGCGCCGGCTGTGGTGTTGTGGGTATCCTGCTGGCGCACTTCCATCCGTTCCGCTCCCTCGTCTCCGTCGAAGTGCAGGGCCAGCTGGCCGAGCTGGCCCGGTGCAACGTCAGACTCAACGGTTTCGAGCACCGGATCGAGGTCCGCCACCAGGAGGCGGGCGATTTCGCCGCCGCGTCCGAACCCGGCGCCTTCGACCTGGTGGTCAGCAATCCTCCCTTCCACCCCGTGGGCTCGACGCGCCCCAGCAGCGATCGGCAGCGTGCGGTGGCCCGCCAGGAGATCCTGCTCCAGCCGGCCGGACTCTTTGCCGCGGCCTCACGGTTGCTGCGGTCAGGCGGTCGGTTGGGCCTGGTGCATCGCCCCCGGCGCTGGCCCGAGCTGCGCCGGCTGATGGAGGCCGAAGGGCTCCACCCGGCGGTGGTTCGCCATGTTTGCCCCCGGGCTGGTGAGGCGTCGAACCTGGTGCTCATCGAAGCGGTAAAGGGCAGCGCCACGGCCGTCAACGAGCGCCCGCCGCTGGTGTTGTTCATCGAGCCCGGACAATACACGCCGGAGGCCGAGGCCCTGCTCAAGGGTGGTGTGCCCCTGTCCCGGACCCCAAAAAAATCCTCCTGATGCTTGTGCCCTATCATCGAAGTGTTGTACTCTGAGTGAAGAATGGGCGATTAGGGAATACAAGGCGTATCATGCATAAATTGTAGATATTGGGAATTATGCCGTAAGATCGCCCTTTCAGATGCCGATATGATGAGTGCGGCCCGCCATGGGGGCGTACCGCTTGTGCCGCCAGGGGTATCACGAGGGGAGCTTCCCCGGGAGATGTCTAATGCCTCGAATCCTGATCATTGAGGATGAGGTCCAGGTCAGAAAGTTGACCCGGCAGATGCTGGAGCTGGAGGGGTTCGAGGTGCTCGAGGCCAGTGATGGGGACAGCGGGCTCCGCACATTCAAGCAGAACGATATCGACCTGATCATCACCGACATCATCATGCCGGGCAAGGAGGGGATCGAGACGATCCTCGAGCTGAAACGCGAACACCCCGACACGAAGATCATCGCCATGTCCGGCGGGGGACGGATGGGTCCCGACGGCTACCTCGAGCTGGCCCGGAAATTCGGCGCCGACCACACGTTCTCCAAGCCCTTCGATCGACAGGAACTGGTGCAGGCGGTGAAGGAACTGCTCGGCTGAACGCATCATTCCCCACACTTCCGCTCAAAATGCGACCCCTGGGGATGTTGTGTTCATCGACAGCCAAGATGTCTGAAATGAGCAGGATACGTTCCAGCCCCACCGCTTGAGATTCTTGACATCCACTGACCGCTCTGGTAGATTCACCCCTACGTTAAAACAGAATCATGGGTGGAACCCTAACTATCCTGATACCGTTTGAACATCCCACATAACCCGGGGGGCATCATGCAAATGAAACAGGGCATCTTGCTGGTCACCATTCTTCTGACGCTCGTTGTCGTCACCGGTTGCCAACAAGAAGTGAAGATCGGCGCGGTGATCCCGCTCACCGGCGAGGCTTCCGACTACGGGAAGAGCGTCAACGAGGGCCTGCAGCTGGCCCTGGAGGAGATCAACGCGGCCGGCGGTGTTCGCGGCAACGAACTGATCCTGCTCGTGCGGGACAGCCAGACCACACCGTCGGTGGGGGAGACCGAGATCACGTCCCTGCTCGGCGAAGAGAAAGTGCTGGCGGTGGTGGGCGGCGTCTCCAGTTCGGTGACCCGGGCGATGGCCCCCATTGCCGAACAGTCACAGCGTGTGCTGCTCAGCCCGGCCAGCTCCAGCCCCCTGATCTCCGACCTCGGCAATTACATCTACCGCAACTTCCCCTCCGACGTGCTCGAGGGCGCGCGGATGGCGGCCTTCGCTTATGACACCATGGGCATCAAGCGCAACATGGTGGTCATGGCGATGCAGAACGACTACGGCCGCGGCTTGAAGAAGGTCTTCGTCGATAACTACGAGGACATGGGGGGCAAGATCCTCAAGATGTATGTCTACCCCGAGAGCCAGACGGATTTCAGCGAGATGGTGACCGAGATAAAGGCTTTCGAGGCCCCGGCGGTGAACGCCGTCTACATCGCCGGCTATTACAACGACCTCGCCGAGATCCTGCTCGAACTCGAGCGCCAGGAGGTTGATGTGATCAAGCTCAGCGTCGGCGCGTTCAACTCCGCCGCGCTGATGGAGAAGGCCGGCACGGCGGCCGAAGGCGTGCACTTCCCCATGCTCGAGTTCGACCCCGACGCCGAGGAAGAGCCGATCCATTCCTTCTCCGAGGCCTACCGCACGAAGTTCGGCAAGAAGCCCGACATCTACGCCGCCCATGCCTACGATGCGTTGAAGATCCTGGCCCACGCCATCGAAAAGGAGGGGCCCTACGCGGAGAAGGTGCAGATGACGCTGCTCAACCTGCGCGACTACCCCGGCGTCTCCGGCCTGACCTCCTTCGACGAGAAGGGCGACGTGCGCAAGTTCATCAAGATGTTCGTGGTTCACGAGGGGCAGACGATCCCCTTTGAAGACTACGCGGCGCTGATGGAAGAGGGTGGGGACGAGCAGTAAACGGCGCCCGTTGCCTGCCGCACGGGAACGACCAACGTTTCGAGGGCCGCCTCTGGCGGCCCTCGCTCATTGTATCGAAGCCGGCTCGCCCGGCGGAGGACCAGCGCGGTGTTTGCCAACCTCGGGCGCCTGCTGCGCCACCGCACCCTGATCCAGACCATGGTGCTCCGGGAGTTGAAGGCGCGTTATCGCGGCTCGATCCTCGGCTGGCTCTGGTCGCTGCTCAACCCGCTGCTCCTGCTGGCGGTCTACACGGTGGTCTTCACTTATATCATCAAGGCCAAGTTCGGCCAGGTGGACAACTACCCGTTGTTTCTCTTCACCGGCATCCTCCCCTGGACCTGGTTCAGTTCATCGCTGATCGAGTCCTCCACGGTGATCGTCTCCGGCGGCGGCCTGTTGAAGAAGATCCTCTTCCCGGCCGAGGTGCTGCCGGTGGTCACCGTACTGGCCAACCTGGTGCACTTCCTGCTCGCCCTGCCCGTGCTGCTGATCTGCATGTTCGTCTGGGGCGTGCACCCCGGCCTGCACACCCTCTGGTTCTTCCCCGTGGCCCTGATTCAGCTCTTCTTTACCATGGGGCTGGCCCTGCTCATCTCGTCACTCTCGGTCCACTTCCGCGACATCAAGGACATCCTGGCCAACCTGCTGCTGCTCTGGTTCTTCGCCTCCCCGGTGATCTACCCCTATTCCTTCGTCGTCGAGCTGCCGCGCTGGCTGCGCATCGCCCTGGAAGTCAACCCGATGACCCACCTCATGATGGGCTACCAGGGGGCCTTCCTCTTCCCCGGCGAGATCCACCACCTGCGGCTGGGCGGGATGGCGCTGCTCGCGCTGACCACCTTCGTCTTCGGCTACTGGGTCTTCGACCGGCTGCGCGACACGCTGGTGGAGGAAGTCTAGCCATGGCCAACCACCCGGTGCTGATCGACAACGTGGTCAAGGCCTATCGGCGCTACGCCTATCGCCGCCGTTTCCAGTCGCTGAAGAGCGTGCTGCTGGGCCGCGACCGGGCCATCGGCGCCGCGCGCAGCCAGGTGATCCAGGCCCTGGACGGGGTGAGCTTCACGGTCGCGGCCGGCGAGACGGTGGGCATCATCGGCTCCAACGGTTCGGGCAAGAGCACGCTGCTCAAGCTCATTGCCGGGATCAGCCGCCCCACCAGCGGCACGGTGACCACCGACGGCCGCATCGCCGCGCTCATCGAACTGGGCGCCGGTTTCCATCCCGAGATCAGCGGCCGGGAAAACGTCTTCATCAACGGCATCATGCTCGGCCTCTCCAAGCAGGAGATCACCCGGCGTTTCGAGGAGATCGTGGCCTTTGCCGGCCTCGAGGAGTTCATCGAGGCGCCGGTGAAGACCTACTCCTCGGGGATGTACATGCGCCTCGGCTTTTCAGTGGCCGTGCATGTCGACCCCGACATCCTGCTCATCGACGAGATCCTCGCCGTGGGGGACGAGGCCTTTTCGCACAAGTGCATCGAGCGCATCCGCAACTTCCAGCGGCGGGGCAAGACCATCGTGCTGGTGACCCATTCCCTGGACATGGTGGAGGGGCTCTGCGACCGGGCGATCTGGATCGACGAGGGCCTGGTGCGCGACTCGGGCGACCCGCGGCGGGTCATCGACGCCTACCTGCTCGACGTGGCCGGCAAGGAGGACGCCGAGCTGCTGGGCCGCGGCGGCCGGGTGGATGAGGACGCGCCGGCGGAAGCGCCGGAGGCCGGCGGCGGGGAAACGACGGAAGAAAAGCCCGCCGAACCGGCCGCGCCGGCCGAACCGGAGCGGCGCCGCTGGGGCACCCGCGAGATCGAGATCACCGGCGTGACCCTGGTGGACGGGGACGGCGGCGAGCGCTATGTCTACCGGCCGGGCCAGTCGATGACCATCCGCAGCGACTTCGAGGTGAAGATCGACGACGAGACGGACGTGGTCTTCGGCGTCGGTATCTTCGATGCCGGCGGCACCTGCTGCTACGGCACGAACACCGATATCGAGGGGCTGCGCACCGGTCTCGTGCCGCGGGGCCCGCACACCTTCTCCTTCGATATCCCCTCCCTCGACCTTGTCGAGGGCACCTACTTCCTCGACCTGGCCGTGCACCGCAAGGACGGCTACGCCTTCGACTACCACCGCGGCCTGCACTCCTTCCGCGTCCGCTCGCGGCTCAAAGACGTGGGCATCGTCCGCCTGGACCACGACTGGGGCTTCTCCGACGGGCTCAGTGTCACTGCGGTGGACGGCGATGACGACACCACAACCACCGATGCCGAAGCGCGGACCGACCTCGATGCATTCCTCGAGACGGCCCGTGACGCGGAGCGCAAGGTGGTCTTCACCAACGGCTGCTTCGACCTGCTGCATTCGGGCCACATCCGTGTTCTGCAGCGGGCCCGGGCCGAGGGCGACCTGCTGGTGCTGGGCCTGAACAGCGACGACTCGGTGCGGCGCCTCAAGGGTGAAAAGCGGCCGATCCTGCCGTTGGAGGAGCGCGCCGCCATCCTCTCCGCCCTCGACTGCATCGACCGGGTGGTGCCCTTCGAGGAGGACACCCCGCTGGAGCTGATCAAGCGAATCAGGCCCGATGTGCTGGTCAAGGGCGGTGACTGGAAGCCGGAACAGATCGTGGGCCGCGAGGAGGTGGAGGCCCGCGGCGGCCGCGTGGTGGTCATCCCCCTGGTGCAGGGTCGGGCCACAACCGCGATCATCGAGACGATCCGCGAGCGGTTCGGGAATACCGACTGAACCTTCCCCGTATCAATGGTGGACCTGCCGGGGACGGATCACCGGTCATCGGTCGGCAGGGGGGAGGTGGAGATGCTGGAAGGACTCGTGGCCGCCGGCGGTGTCACCCTGGTCGTGCTCATCGGTTTGATGATCATCATCGGTGCCTGTCTCGTCATTGCCTTCTTCCTTGCCGTGCTGACCCACGATCACCGGAAATGGGAGGAGGCGCATCCTCACGACTACTGGTGGTACGTGGTTTTCATCTACCTCAGGAACCTGCGGCACGCGGGGGAATACAAGAGGACCTTGATCTACGGCACGGTCCTGCTGGCGCTCGGCATCATCATGGCGAGAATCCTGCTCAGGCTGAACGGATGAGCCGGACCGTCACTGCGGTCAGCGGAGCGACCGGCGAACGGTTCAGGGTGCGGGGCTGAGTGTCAACGCACCGAGGCAGTGCAGCAGCACGATGCCGCGGGCCGTCTCGGCGGCGATGTAGGGGGAGGAGAGGACCAGGGTGCCCACGGTGTCGGCACCGGCCTGGGCCCGGCCGAGCAGGTCGAATTCCTCCGGCCCGAGCTTGAACCGGTCCACGAGGTCCATCCACTGCTCCGCCACGTCGATCAACTGCCCGAAGTCACCGAGCAGGGTGGCCAGGGAGATCGGGTCCTCGGCGAGGCTGATGGCCCGGCGCAGCAGGTCGGGCATCACCAGGTCGAGGGTGATCACCTCCCACGAATCAGGATTCGGTTCCACGGCGAACTCGAAACGGCCCTCATTCCAGCGGAAGCAGTCGCAGAAGATTCCCTCCACCTGGGTTTTCACTGCCCAGACCAGGTCGAGGGGCTGGATGAAGCCTTCCTTGACCAGGATGGCGCCGAGCAGCCGCTTGTCCGTCTCGCCATTCTTTTGCTGGATCCCCAGGGCCTGCTGGATCTGCTCCTCGGTGATCTTGCCGCCGCGCACCAGCACCTGGCCCAGACGGTCCTCCATCTCGGTGGAGTCGGCGAAAATCACCGAGCCGTCACGGATGAACAGCGACTTCTTCCGCTCACCCTGCATCAGGGAAAGGATACCGGTGAACCGGCCGCGATGAATGTCGGCCACGAGACGGGACGGGTGGATCGAGTCGAGATTGCCGCGGTGAACCTGTTTGGCGCTCATGAAAACCCTTCACTAATGGCGGAGCCCGGCGTTCGGCAGCAATGACGCGGCCGGGCGCCGGGCTCAGGGAACGGCGATCATGTTATTATGGGGCCCCGGGGAGTGTCAATTCCGGCGGCGCCGGTGCAGTGGAGGAGAGACGGCCGATGAACCTGAAGGATCTGGAAGCGCTGCTCGGTGCGGTGCGTGACGGCGAACTCGATGTGGCCGGAGGGATGGAGAAGCTGCGGCGCCTGCCTTTCGAGGACATGGGCTTCGTCAAGCTGGACCACCACCGCCACCTGCGCCAGGGATTCCCCGAGGTGGTCTTCGGCGAAGGCAAGTCGCCGGAGCAGATCCTGGCCATCGCCACCCGGCTGCGCGAGAGCGGCTGCCCGGTGCTCGTCACCCGGGCGGGCCGCGAAAAATACGACCTGGTGGCCGGCCGCTTTCCCGACGCTGTCTACAGCGAGGCCGCCAGGGCGGTGATCATCGAAGAGCCGGACTTCCACCGGGCGCCGGGCACGGTGCTGGTGCTCACCGCCGGCACCTCGGACATCCCCGTGGCCGAGGAAGCGGCGCTCACCGCCGAGCTGATGGTGGAGACCGTCGAGCGGGCCCACGACGTGGGCGTGGCCGGCCTGCACCGCCTGCTGAGCCAGGAACAGCGCCTGGCCCGCGCCGACGTGATCATCGCCGTGGCCGGCATGGAGGGTGCGTTGCCCAGCGTCGTGGCCGGCCTGGTCAGCGTACCGGTGATCGGCGTGCCCACTTCCATCGGCTACGGCGCCTCTTTCGGCGGCGTGGCCGCCCTGCTGGGCATGCTCAACTCCTGCGCCAGCGGCCTCACCGTGGTCAACATCGACAACGGCTTCGGTGCCGGCTACATGGCCGCCTCCATCTGCCGCCTGGTGGAGAAGCGGAGCACGTAATCTCCCTCTTCTCGCGGGCCCCGTGGGTCGGAGGCGCGCAATGACAGATGGTGGCTGAGCGTGCGCGCTTCGCGCTGACAGGATAACTACACTTCGAACTGGGGCACGTAGTCCTCGAGCACCGGGTAGGAGTCGAGGTCCTTGGCGATGGCCGCGTTGAGGAAGGCGTTGACCCAGGCGAAGATGTCCCGCCGCCGCACCAGCTGGCGCAGCCGCCGCATCCGTGAGATCTCCTCATCCCGGTCCATGGTCACCGCCTGGTGGATCGCGTCGGCCACCCCGTCCTGGTCGTAGGGGTTGACGAGCAGGGCATTGCGGTGCAGCTGGGACGCGGCGCCGGCGAACTCGGAGAGGATGAGCACGCCCTGGGCCTCCACCTGGGCCGCGCAGTATTCCTTGGCCACGAGGTTCATGCCATCCTTCAGCGGCGTGACCAGCGCCACTTCGGCGGTGCGGTAGTAGGCCAGCAGCTCCTCGCGTCCAAGGTTGCGGCAGATGTAGTGGATCGGCACCCACCCCGAGCGGGTGAACTGGCCGTTGATCTCCCCCACGGTCCGTTCGATCTCCCGCTTCAGTTCCTGGTACTTGGGGATCTCGCCGCGGCTGGGCACCGCCACCTGGACCAGCACCACCTTCTCCTGCAGGTCGGGGTAGCGCCGGAGGGCGTTGCGGAACGACTCCAGCCGCTGGGGGATGCCCTTGGTGTAGTCGAGGCGATCGACGCCGAGAATGATCGTCTGGTCCGGCAGCTTCTCGTGGATGTACCAGGCGGCTTCGGCCACTTCCTGCGAACCGGCCTGCTGGTTGAACTCGTTGAAGTCGATGCTGATCGGAAAGCTGCCCACCCGCACCTCGCGGCCACCCACGTGGACGGTGACGACGTGGCCCTGGCCGCGCACCGAGGCGTTCTTCACCTGGCTGCGCACGCACTGCAGGAAGTTGCGCCGGTCGCGCGGCGTCTGGAAGCCCACCAGGTCGTACTCCAGCAGCGAGCCGAGGATCTCCGAACGCCAGGGCAGCTTGAGGAAGACGTCCAGCGGCGGGAAGGGGATATGGAGGAAGAAGCCCTTGCGCCGTTCGAGCCCCCAGCAGTTGAGCACCCGGGCCACGTTCATCAGGTGGTAGTCGTGGACCCAGATGAAATCTTCCTCGCTGCTCTTCTCCTGGATCACCTGGGCGAACTTCCGGTTGACGTCGAGGTAGGAGGCCCAGTAGGCCGGGTCGAAGTTGCAGTGCTGGAAGAGGTCGTGGAACAGGGGCCAGAGCGCCTCGTTGGAGAAGCCGTAGTAGAAGTTGTCGACCTCGTCCCGGGTCAGCTGCACCGGGGAGAGGGTGTAGCCCGTCTTGCCGGTGGCCTGGCCCAGCAGTTCCTCCAGGTCGACCTTGTCATCCGCCACCGTGCCCGGCCAGCCGATCCAGCTGCCGCCGCGGTTGCGCAGCACCGGGGCCATCGCCGTGACCAGGCCGCCCGAGCCGGGCCTGGCCGTCCAGGTGCCTCCCTCGCCCCGGGTCAGCGCCACGGGCAGACGGTTGGAGACGATGATCAGGCGCCCCTTCGGCTGTTGTTCATGTTCTGCTGCGCCGGTCATCATCATGCCTCCAGGTCGGTGATATCGATCCAGTGCTGGAGGAACTCGATAAGGTCCTCCGGCGGCTGGAGCCAGAGTCGCGCCCCGGTGCTGCGGTACTCGGTGCGCACCATCACCGGCAGCCCGCGGTCGCCCAGGGCGCTGAAGGCGTCTTCGTCGGTGCGGTCGTCACCGAGGTAGGCGGCTGCGAACCCGTCCCCCATCTCGTCGAGCAGGGTGGTCACCGCGTGGCCCTTGTCCACCCCGGGAACGCGGAGCTCGACCCCGCCGTCGAACTGGCGCATCTCGAGCCCGCTCGTCTCGGCGATCTCCCGCCAGGGAGCGGCCACCGTCTCGTCGATCCGGCGCACCTCGTCGGCGGGCAGGCCGCGCCAGTGGAAGGCCCGGCCCAGCGGCTTGATCTCGAGGTGTGAGGTGTCGGCACCTCGTTCGATCACCTCGTCTGCCGCCTGCAGGCCGCGGAGCAGTGGCTCGTCCAGCTGCAGCCGCCGGTAGCTGCCATCGGGCATCATCCGTTCGCCGCCGTGCGAGCCCCAGATCTCGGGCGCGTGGTCGAGCCCCAGCAGGGGCAGGATATCGCCGGCGCTGCGGCCGGTGACCACCACCACCCGGGTGCGGCCGCCGCGGATGATCGTTTCCAGCCGTTCGCGCACCCCGGGGTAGGGCACTGCCCGGTCGCGGCTGACCACGAAGGGGGCGAGTGTGCCGTCGTAGTCGAGCATGAGCAGCGAGTGCGGCTGGCCGGCCACGTTGATCCAGAAGCGGGCCAGGTCGAGCGATTCGTCGAGGATTTCCATGGCGGTGGCCTCCTCAGTTCAGCTCGATGCGGTCACCGGCCCCGTTGTTCAGTGCGGCCATCAGGGTCAGGTGCTCTCGCAGCAGCCGGGTGAGCAGGAAGTTCTCCCGTACGAACTCCCGCGCCTTGCGGCCCATCTCCTGCGTGCGGTCGGTGTGGTGCAGCATGTAGCGGATGCGCAGCGCCGCCCCCTCCGGCGAGCTGACGAGGAAGCCGGTGTGGTGGTTCACCACCTGCAGGCGGATGCCCCCGGTATTGCCGCCGATCACCGGCTTGCCTTTCCACAACGCCTCGGTCACCGTGAGGCCGAAGCCCTCGCGGATCGACTTCTGCAGCACGATGTCGGCCGCGCGCTGCAGGGCGTTGATCGTGCGGTGGGCGTCCGGCGGCAGCAGCAGAACGTGGGCGTCCCCGTCCCCCTCGCAGGCCGCGTTGACCTCCTCGAGCACCACCGCCCCCTCGGGGTCGTCGCTGGCCCCGCCGCCGGCGAGCACCAGCTGCAGGGAAGGGTAGTGCTGTTTGGCCAGCCGGTAGGCTTGCACCACCCCCAGCGGATCCTTGAAACGGTCGAAGCGGGAGACCTGGAGCATCATCGGCCGCTCGGGGTCGATGCCGAACGTCGGCCCCACCGCGGCCACCTCCACCTCGTCCAGCGCCATGTTCTTGTCGGTGAGCGGGTCGATGCTGGGCGGGATGAGGTAGATCGGGTGCGGCAGGCGCTGGGCGAAGGCGGCGAGGGAGAAGATGCTGGCGTCGTAGTCCTTGACCAGTTCACGCAGGAAGCGCCAGACCGGCCGGTACGGCGAACTGGCGTCGATGTGGCAGCGCCAGACCCACTTGCCCTTCCGCTCGGGGCAGCAGCGGAGGAAGCCCGCCGGCTGCGGGTCGTGGATGAAGACCAGGTCGGCCTCGGCCAGCGTGCCGCGCAGCCGCTCGAAGTTCTCCTCGTTGGTCTTGAGGTAGTTTGCCAGCAGTGCCTCGGTGAGCACCACCCGGTCACCCTGCAGCCCGTTGTGGAAGCTCTTGGTGCAGTTGAAGAAATCCGGGTTGCCCTCCATGACCTCCCAGCTGGAGTCGATGCCCAGCTCGCGCTGCAGGGGCACGAGCTTGTGCAGGATCTCGGCCACGCCTCCGCCCTCCCGGGTGGAGTTGACGTGGACCACCTTGATCCCGCGCAGCGGGGCCACCAGCTGCCGCAGGTGTTCGATAACGTCCCGGCCGACGATGTCCGTATATGCGTCGAGCATGAGTCCTCAGTGGTTTTCGCTGGTGGTGTTGAAGTAGTCCTCGAACAGCACACCCAGCTGCCGCCGCAGCTCCACCAGCGTGGAGAACCAGGGATCCACCCCGGCCAGCTGTTCCTGCAGGTCGTCGAAGCGTTCACCGAACCCGGCGAGCCAGGCCCGGAAATCGTCTATCGACCCTTCGGTGCGACGACGGGCGTCGATGAAGTGGTAGAAGGTTGAGCTGGCGCTCATCTCACCCACAGTCGCCGGCAGCTCCGCCGGGTCGGTGAGCTCGCGCTGGGCGTCGAAGACCACGATCTGCGAGGTGATGAAGTTGAACTGCTGATCGGGCTTGACCCAGGAGATCACACCCACCGTGTCCAGGTGCTCCTCGATCACGTCCACCAGCTCCTGCCGCAACGCCTCCAGGTCCTCGAAGTCCGTGGGGTCGAGCACCCCCAGCTTCTCGGCCAGCACGTCGTCGTGCAGCGCCGAATGGGCCCAGGCCGCAAAATCATTGGCGTATTCCGGGTGCTCGAACATCGGCTCCAGCAGCCCGCCCCAGAAGGCGTAGTAGATGCAGCCCGCATCCACCTCCAGCAGGTGGTTGCGCAGCTCCTTGAGGTTCTGGGCCTTCAATCCGGTGGCCAGGGGAATGAGGGCGCAGTCCCTGATGCGGAACGGCACCCCGGCCGCGTTCTCCGGCTTCTCTTCCTTGCTTCCCATACCGTCCTTTCCGTGCCGCCAGCGACACCACGGCCTTCCGGAACCCTCTCCGGCCGCCGCCCCTGTCACCGGCTGTCATGTAAACATAATATTCTTAAACACATCCGGGCTCGGGTCAACCTTCTTTTTCCATTTTCTTCAAGATTTGACCGGAATCGCTCCTCCTCACGGGGGGCCGGGGGCATGCCGGAACGTATGCTGCCGGCATTGCTTCCAATTCGACTCATTCAGCATGTTCTTCGGTCTGCTGCCCAACCCCGGGCGCCTGGTGGCAATTTTGAGAAGATAGAGAGGGGCCTGGGGGGGAGGCGAGGGGTGTCGATTTTTTTGACGATTTTCCCTTGACTATCACCGGACCGAAACCTATATTCATCCATTCAGATTCAGGTCATTATCCGGTTGATATCCCCGACCGACACCTGCGTTGCCGGGGATTTTTTCTTGCCGGAACCGGATTGCCGGGGCCTCGGACCCCGGTGCCGCTTTCCCGGGGGTGAGCCGGCGGCCTGCCTCCCTCCGGGCTTCTTGCCGTAATCGCCGCCGGCATGCGTTTTATCGCTTTAGTGGCTACAGGTTTGGATGATGGACCAGTCGGAAGTGGTTTCCCTGCTCGAACTGGACAAGGTCAAACGTATCGTCTCACGGTTCTGCCAGACTCCGCTGGGGTCGGCGGCAGTGGAGGCCGTGGGGTTCAGTCCTGACGGGGCGTGGGTGGCGTACGAGCAGGCGGTGACCTGGGAGATGCGGGACGCCATCGCCGGCGGGTTCGAGCTGGACCTGGCCGGTGTGGAGGCGCTGGAGGAGGTGCTGCCCAAGCTGCGGGTGGTCAACCGTCGGCTGGAGGCCGGCGAGTTCCTCGTCCTCGTGCGCAATGCCGAGGCCGGGCGGCAGATCCGGCACGGCGTGGCCGAGCTGACCGACTGCCCGAGGCTGGCCGATGAGGCCGGGGCCCTGCCCGACCTCTCCGACCTGATCAAGGCGGTGCGCAAGGTGATCAACCGCAAGGGGGAGGTGGTGGACAACGCCTCCCCCGAGCTGGCGAAGATCCGGCGCAGCCTGAAGTCGCTGAGGAGCGAGATCGTCAAGCGCCTCGAGGGGCTCACCGGCGAGTCGCAGCTGACCCACGTGCTGCAGGAGGACTACATCACCCTGCGCGACGACCGCTACGTGGTGCTGGTCAAGTCGGAGCACAAGAACGCGGTGCCGGGCATCGTCCACGGCCGCTCGTCCACCGAGGCCACCTTCTTCGTCGAGCCGTTCCAGACGGTGGAAGTGAACAACCGGCTGATCCTCGCCCGCGAGGAGGAGCGGCAGGAGGAGGAACGGATTCTCCTCGCCCTGACCCACCGGGTACGGGAGCGGCGGGAGGAACTGGCGCTGCTCGTGGATGGGCTGAGCCGCTTCGACTTCCTCGCCGGCAAGGCCCGTTTCGCCGAGGCGGCCGAGGCCGCCCGGCCGGGGGTGTCGGTGGCTGGCGGCGAGTTCCGGCTGCTCGGGGCGCGGCACCCGCTGCTCGACGAGCGCCTTGTCCGCCAGCGCCAGGAGGCCGGCCTGACCAGCGGGCCGGCCGGCGTGTCGCCGGTGGACCGTGTGGTGCCGCTGGACCTGGCGCTCGACGAGGGGGCCCGGGCCATGGTGATCACCGGGCCCAACGCCGGGGGCAAGACCGTGGCGCTGAAGACCGCCGGCCTGGCGGTGCTCATGCTGCAGAGCGGCCTGCCGCCGGTGGTGGGGGAGGGCAGCGTGCTGCCGGTCTTCCGCGGGGTGGCCGCGCACATCGGCGACCGCCAGGACATCATCGCCAACCTGAGCACCTTCACGGCACGGCTGGGCAACATCAAGCGGATCATCGGCGGTTTGGAAGAACCCTCGCTGGTGCTGCTCGACGAGATCGGTTCGGGCACCGATCCGGCCGAGGGGGCGGCGCTGGCCATGGCCATCCTCGACCACTTCCACGCCGACGGGGCCTGGACACTGGCCACGACCCACCACCAGGCCCTGAAATCCTATGCCTTCGCCACCGAGGGCGTGCTCAACGGCTCGATGTCCTTCGACGAGGAGACGCTGACCCCGTCCTTCCAGCTGATCCCCGGCGTGCCGGGCAGCTCCAACGCCTTCCGCGTGGCCGAGACCGTGGGGTTCCCGGCGGAGATCATCACCAGGGCGCGGGCGTATCTCGGCGACCAGGACCGGCGGGTGGAGCAGATGGTGGCCCGACTGGAGGAGACCCTGGCCCGGGCCCGGCGGGAGGAGGAGAAGATTACCGCCGAGCGGGACCGCTTGAAGGAACTGGTGCGGGAGAAGGAGAAGGAGCGGGAGGCCTTCATCGAGCGGGAGAACAGCTATCTCGCCGAACGGCGGGAGGAGGTTGAGAAAGTACTCGGCCGCTTCAGCCGGAAGGTCGAGGCGCTGGTGGCCGGCCTCAAGGACCGGGCGGTGGCGGAGAAGGTGCGCGCCGCGGCCAGCCGCGAGCGGAAGCGGCTCTCCCGCACGGTGACCGAGACCCGCGGGGCGCTGACCCCCACCCGGGGCGATGAGGCACAGCCGGTGCGGCCCCTGGAGCCGGGGGAGCGGGTCAAACTGCGCGACACGTCGCTCAAGGGCACGGTGGTCTCCGACCACCCGGATCGTGGCGAGGCGGTGCTCACCGTGGAAGGGAAGCGGATGACCGTCTTCCGCGAGCACCTCATCGTGGGCGGCGAGCCGGTGGTGCCCGGGCCGGAAAAGGAGGCCGGCGGCGGTTTCACCATCGGTGCGACGGCGAGCATCGTGCTCGACGGCAAGGGTGACGCCCTGGGGGGCAACGAACTGAAGGTGATCGGGCGGCGGGTGGAAGAGGCGATGCCGCAGGTGGACAAGTTCCTCGACGACGCCACCCTCTCCGGTCTGCAGACGGTGCGCATCATCCATGGCCACGGCACCGGGGCGCTGCGGCGGGCCGTGGCCGAACTGCTCGATGGGCACCCGCACGTGGCGGGTTTCCGTGCGGCGGCCCAGCAGGAGGGCGGAAGCGGGGTCACCGTGGTGCAGCTGAAGGAGTGACCCGAGGGGCAAGGCCCCGAGGGTCATCGCGAGGAGTCGGCGAAGCCGGCGACGTGGCGATCTCGTGATGGGCATCGCCACGAGGTTGCTTTGTCGACGACCTCCGGTCGTCTCCTCGCAATGACGGAGTCACTTCGTCGACGGTTTTCGGCGCCACCTCGTGATGGCAGTGGGGGAAGTTAGGGATTTGGCGACGTTAGACGACAGGGCGGTGGTGGAGCAGGTGCGGTCGGCGACGAATATCGTCGCCCTGGTGGGGGAGTACGTCCAATTACGGAAGGCCGGAGCCAAGATGATGGGGCTCTGCCCCTTCCATGGCGAAAAAGCCCCCTCCTTCTCGGTGAGCGAGGACCGCCAGATGTTCTACTGCTTCGGCTGCAACCGGGGCGGGGACGTCTTCAAGTTCCTCATGCTCATCGAAAACCTGGAGTTTCCCGAAGCGTTGCGCATGCTCGCCGAGCGGGCAGGCATCGAACTGCCCCGGCGTTCCGGCGGCAAGCCCGGGGCCAGTGTCAGCGACCGGGAGCGGGCGCGGAAGATCCACCGCCTGGCGCAGGCCTTCTTCCGCAAATGCCTTGCCGAGACCTCCGAGGGGCGGAAGGCGGCGGCCTATCTCGAGAAGCGGGGCATTGGCGAGGAGGCGGCCGAAGCCTTTGGTCTGGGCTATGCCCCGTCGGGCTGGGACGGGCTGGTCAAGGAAGCGGGACGAACCTCGGTGGCGGGGAGCGAGCTGGAGAAGTGCGGTCTTGCCGTTTCCCGCCGCAGCCAGGCCGGCCACTATGACCGTTTCCGCAACCGCATCACCATCCCCATCCGCGATCCCCAGGGCAACATCATCGCCTTTGGCGGACGGATTCACGGCGAGCCCGGCCCGCGGGATCCCAAGTTCCTCAACTCCCCGGAAACGATCATCTATCGCAAGGGCGAGCAACTCTACGGCCTCGACCTGGCCGGCAAGGCGATCCGCGACAAGGGGGCGGCGGTGGTGGTGGAGGGCTACTTCGACGTGATCCAGGTGGCCCGGGCCGGGGTGGCGCACGTGGTGGCGCCGCTGGGCACCGCGCTCACCGAGGGCCAGGCCCGCCTGCTTTCGCGCTACGCCCGGCAGGTCTACATCAGTTTCGACCCGGACCAGGCCGGGGAGGAGGCGGCGAAGCGCAGCATCCATATCTTTCTCAAGGAGGGGTTCGAGGTGCTGGTGGTGGGGCTGCCGCGGGGCGAAGACCCGGACGACTACATCCGGGCCCACGGCGCCGAAGCGTTCGAAGGACTGCTGGGCCAGGCCAAGCCGTTTTTCGAGCACCTGCTCGACCGCAGCCTCACCCGCCACGACCTGGAGCGGCCGGGGGGGAAGCTGGCCGTGGTGGAGGATGTGCTGCCCTTCCTCCTCTCGGTCCCGGAAAAAATCAAGCAGCGGGAGTACCTGCCGCTGATTGCACAGCGCACGAGGCTTGACGAAGGGCTGGTGCTGGAAAAGCTGCTGCAGATGTCCCAGGGGCTCCGCCGCCGCGAGCCGCCCCGCGAGGCGCTGCCCACCACCGGGCTCAAGCCGGGTATCGCCGAGCAGCGGCTGCTGGCCCTGATGATGGCCTATCCCATGGTGCTGACCCGGACGCTGAAAATGCTCAAGGGCCACGACCTCAGGTGCCTGCTCATCGGGCCGGTCATCGCCGAGATGGCCGAGCTGCACCGGGCCGGGGAGGAGGTCACCGTGCCGCGGGTGCACGAGCGGTTGCCGGAGTCCGGCGGGTTTCGTGAGCTGCTGGCCGCGGTGGCCCAGGAGCCGGTGGAGAACGGCGGGGAAGGGGTCTCGGGCGACCCTCACGAGGAGGCGGAGGGCTGTCTCGGCGCGATACTCACCGTGTTGCTCCAGGAGCGGCTGAAAGAGGTCCAGCGGAAGCTGAAGGACCCCGAGGTGCGGAGCAAACCGGAACTCCAGCGGGAGCTGCTCGAGGAGAAGATGTCGCTGCTGCGCGAGACCGAGCTCTACCGTTGAGCGGATTGAAAATATTGGTCGTGGAAACGCATGAAGTTGTGGTAAAATAATCGTTTGACTAGTCTTCTTTGTCAGGGTCAACCTCGCCGGCGGCGAGAGGCCGGCCCGGACCTGATCGAGTCTTCGGCGGGGCGCGGCCTCACCGGAGATGTAACGACGGAAGGACAGGGTTCGAACAGTGGCTAAAGAAAAAACCACGGTGAGAATCGAGGAACGGTACGACGAGGTCAAGCAGCTGATCACCATCGGTCGTGAGAAGGGCTACCTGCTCTACGACGAGGTGAACGACCTGCTGCCCAAGGAGATCAACTCCTCCGAGGAACTGGACGACATCTTCGTCATGTTCGGCAACCTCGGCATCGAGCTCGTCGATTCCGCAGACAAGTACAAGGGCGACGAGGCCAAGGAAAAGCCGGCCGCGGCCAAGGGAAAGGCCGAAACCGAGCTGGCCCCGGGCACCCTGGACAAGGCCAACGACCCGGTGCGGATGTACCTCCGCGAGATGGGCACCGTACCCCTGCTTACCCGTGAGGGCGAGGTGGAGATCGCCAAGCGCATCGAGCGCAGCCACCTCAAGGCGCACAAGGCGCTCTGCCGCACGCCCTACATCGTCGAGATGCTGCTGCAGGTGGCCGACCGGGTGCGGGCCAACGAGATCGACTTCCGTTCGGTGGTCAGTGTCGGCGACGAGGACCCGGAGGAAGGACGGCTGGTCAAGGCCCGCGAGCGCTGTCTGGCCATCTTCGATCAGATCGAGACCCTGCGCGGCCACGTGGAGGTCCTGCGCAAAAAACTGTCGGCCAAGCGGATCAGCAAGAAGCGGACCAAGCTGCTGACCTACGAGCTGCACCGCACCTACGTACTGCTCTCCCGGGCGGTGCGACTGCTCGAGTTCACGCCGGCCTTCCATGCCCAGGTGGTAGAGCGGCTGAAGCTGGGCGGCGAGCGGGTCTCCTTCCTCTTGCGTCGCAAGGCAAAGCTGTCGGCCAAGGTCAAGGCGGCCAAGGGCAAGGAGGCCAAGGCCAAGCAGCGCAAGCGGCTTCGCGAGGTGCGGGTGGAGATCAAGGGCATCGAGGAGGAGCTGCTGCTCACGCCCGACGCGCTCCGCGCCACCATGGAAACGATTCTCGATGGCGAGTACGAAGCGGAAAAGGCCAAGCGCGAGCTGGTGGAAGCCAACCTGCGCCTGGTGGTCTCCATCGCCAAGAAATACACCAACCGCGGCCTGCAGTTCCTCGACCTGATCCAGGAGGGGAACATCGGCCTGATGAAGGCGGTGGACAAGTTCGAGTATCGCCGGGGCTACAAGTTCTCCACCTACGCCACCTGGTGGATCCGCCAGGCGATCACCCGGGCCATTGCCGACCAGGCCCGCACCATCCGCATCCCGGTGCACATGATCGAGACGATCAACAAGCTGATCCGCACCTCGCGGATCCTCGTGCAGGAGATGGGGCGCGAGCCGACCTCGGAAGAGATCGCCTCGCGGATGGACATCGCCGTGGGCAAGGTGCGCAAGGTGCTCAAGATCGCCCAGGAGCCGATCTCCCTGGAGACGCCCATCGGCGAGGAGGAAGACAGCCATCTCGGTGACTTCATCGAGGACCGCGGGGTGGTCAGCCCGGCGGACACCATCGTGCACATCAACCTGCGCGAGCAGACGCAGAAAGTGTTGAAGACCCTCACCCCGCGCGAGGAGAAGGTGCTCAAGATGCGCTTCGGCGTGGGCGTCGACTCCGAGCACACGCTGGAGGAGGTGGGCCAGAGCTTCGCCGTCACCCGGGAGCGAATACGACAGATCGAGTCGAAGGCGCTGCGCAAGTTGCGTCACCCCTCCCGGAGCCGCAAGCTCAAGGCCTTTCTGGAGGGCGGCCGCTACTGAGCGCAACGGCCTCCGCACTCGACCGACCGAGTGGGCCCATAGCTCAGTTGGCAGAGCCGCCGGCTCATAACCGGCTGGTCCCTGGTTCGATCCCAGGTGGGCCCACCACAACTGAATGAGGCTCGATCAGATCATGGAAATCCGGTGCCAATCCGCCGCGCTCGGGGCGGGACGGTCCGCGGCGCTGCCTGCGGGCCATCCCCTGGGGGCTGATTCCGGCCCGGGGACCATCGGGGTGCCGTAACAGCGGCACCCCTTTTTCATGTACGGTGAGCGCTGTCGGTCGGCCCGGCACCGCCGTCACCGAGGACCGAGGTTATCGTGGAAGAGCAACTGAAGAAGCTACTGGAACTGCAGCGCCTCTCCCTGCGCGTGGTGCAGATGGACGCGGAGATGGAAACGATCCCCGGGCGTATCGAGGAGGCCGGCGTGAAGATCAAGGCCTCCGAGGAGAAGGCCGCCGGGTTGAAGGGCCAGAAGGAAGAGGCGGAGAAAGAGGTCCGGCGTCTCGGTGGCCAGATGGAGGACGCCCAGCAGAAGATCTCCGGGTACAAGAGCAAGCTGAACAGCAAGGATATCAAGACCAACGAGCAGTACCGGGCCATGGAGAAACAGATCGAGCAGGCCGAGGAGAGCTCGTACCAGATCCTCGAACAGCAGTACGAGGCCGAGGAGCTGGTCAAGCGGGTCTCCAGCGAAATGAAGCAGCACGAAACCGAGCACCGGGACGTGGTCGGCGAGTGCGAGCAGGAACGGGCCGTTCTCGAGGAAAAGCGCAAGGGGATGGCCGCCGAGCGGGACGAGCTGGCCGGCCGGATCGGTGCGCTCGAGGACGCCATCGACCCCGCGACACTCTCCGTGTTCAAGCGTGTGGCCGCCGTGCGCCACGGCGTGGGGCTGGCCCGGGTGGTGGGCGAGACCTGTATGGCCTGCCACGTGCGACTGCGGCCCCAGCTGGTCTGCGAGGTGAAGCTGCTCACCGAACTGCACCACTGCGACAACTGCAAGCGGATCCTTTTCTGGGCCGGCAACCAGGCGGCAGCCCCGGCGTCGGAGGCGGAGACGGCTTCCTGATATGACTTCCCTGCGTGAAAACATCGAACAGGTCACCGGGCGGCTCGAACGGGCGGCACGGGCCGCGGGCCGCGACCCCGCCGACGTCCAACTGCTGGCGGTGAGCAAGACCATGCCCCTGGCACTGGTCCGCGAGGGCTATGCCGCCGGGTTGCGGTTCTTCGGTGAGAACCGCATCCAGGAAGGGGCGGCCAAGGTGGATCAGGCGGCCGACCTCGCTGATGCGGCCTGGCACTTCATCGGCCACCTGCAGCGCAACAAGGCGCGGGACGCCGCCCGCTGCTTCCAGGTGATCCACACCGTGGACAGCGTGAAACTGGCCGCGCGGCTCGATCGCTGGGCCGGTGAGTTCGGCGTGGTGCGGGACGTGCTGCTCCAGGTGCACCAGGGTGGCGAGGCGACCAAGCACGGTGCCGCCGAGGAGCAGCTGTCGGCACTGGTCGGGGCGCTGCGTGAGCTGCCCAATCTGCGCCTTAGCGGGCTGATGACCATTCCCCCCTGGGGTGCCGACCCCGAGGAGGTGCGCCCCTGGTTCCGGCGCCTCCGTGAGCTGCGGGACGAGCTGGCCGCTGGCCCCGCCGCCGGGCTCGAACACTTCCGCCACCTCTCCATGGGCATGAGCCATGACCTGGAGGTGGCGGTGGAGGAGGGGGCCACGATTATTCGCGTGGGCACGGCGATCTTCGGGCCGCGCCGGCCGAGGGGATGAGGGACGACCAATGGCCGAACGGGAAGTCGAGGGCGTGATCATCCCGCCCCGCCGGGAGGGACACCAGGACACGGTGACCCTCCAGCAGGCGATCCGGGACGAGATCAAGGCGCGGCAGGCCGCGGGCGGTCGCCGGGACGTCGATCTCGCCGAAGAGGTCGAACTGGAGCTGCGCGACCTGGCCCGGCGCTGCGGCCTCGACCCGAAGCTGGCCGACGAGCTGCTCGACGAGCAGGGCGACTGGAACCTTGACCCCGGTTTCCGCATCTCTTCCCACCGCAGCCGCTTCAGCTTCCTCATCATCTGGTCCAAGAAACTGGTGCGACCCTTCGTGCGGCTCTACACCGATTTCCTCTTCCGCCGGCAGGCGCAGCTCAACATCTACCTCCTCCGTGCCGTGCGGGTGCTGGTGCGCGACCAGGCGCTCCTGCGCCGCGACCAGCTGGACCAGCGGCACAAGCTGGCGGCGCTGGAGCGGGAGACCCACCGTCTGCGCGAGCGGCTGGCCCGCGAGGGCATCGAACTGGAGCCCGAACCGCTGCCCGGCGAGGCTCACGGCCCGGCGGACGGAGCGCCCTGAGCGGCGAGGCTGGAGGCGGGATGCGACTGGCATTCGTGGTGCAACGATACGGCCTGGAGATCAACGGCGTCGCCGAGCTGCATTGCCGCTGGATCGCCGAACGGCTTTCGGCAACCCACGATGTCGAGGTCTTCACCACCTGCGCCCACGAGTACCTGCTCTGGAGGAACCACTACCCCGAGGGCACCGAAGAGGTCAACGGCATTCCGGTGCACCGCTTCGCCGTGGAGCGCCAGCGCGACCTCGACCGGTTCCGTGATATCTCGCAGCGGGTTTTCCACGGTGCGCACAGCGAGGCCGATGAACGGCAGTGGGTGGAGGAGAACGGGCCGCTGGCCCCGGCGCTGGTCGACGCAATCCGTCGCGAGGAGCAGCGTTTCGATTACGTCTTCTTCTTCTGCTACCGCTACTACACCAGCTTTCACGGGGTGCGGGCCCTGGGGAAGAAGGCCATCCTTGTGCCCACCGCCGAGGAGGACGAGGCGGTCTTCCTGCCGATCTTCGCCGACCTCTTCGAGCGGCCGCGGGCCATCGTGCACAACTCGGTGGAAGAGAAAGTGCTGGTGCGGCAGGTCACCGGCGGCCGCGCCGCCCCGGGCGAAGTGGTGGGGGTGGGGGTGGACATCCCCGAAGGGATCGGCTCCGCCGACGAGTTCCGCGAAAAGCGCGGTATCGACGGGCCGTTCCTGCTCTACGTCGGGCGCATCGATTGGAACAAGGGCTGTGACCAGCTCTTCGACCACTTCATCAGCCACAGCCGTATCCGGCACCTCTTCACCCGGCTGGTGCTCATCGGCACCCCGGTGCTGCAGCTGCCCGAGCACCCGGACGTGATCCACCTCGGCGGGGTGGACGACCGGGAGAAGTACCAGGCTCTCGACGCCTGCTCCATGCTCGTGGTCCCCTCACGCTACGAGAGCCTCTGCATGGTGGTGCTCGAGGCCTGGGCCCGCAATCGCCCGGTGCTGGCCAACGCCAGGTGCCCGGTACTCGAAGGCCAGCTGCGCCGTGCCGACGGCGGCCTGAGCTACAGCACCTTCGAGGAGTTCTCCCACTCGCTGAACCTGCTCCTCGAACGCCCCGCCCTGGGCGACCGGCTGGGCCGCCAGGGCAACGCGTACTACCTGGCCAATTACACGTGGGAGAGGGTCGTGGGCCAGTACGAGTGCCTCTTGAAAAACCTCGCCTGAATTCACTTCAAAGGAACAAATGAATATGAATGGGACCCATCTTGACCCCCGTCCGGAGCGGCTCCTACAATGACGCGGCGGCGCCCGGCCCGGAACCGCCGTCGCCGCCGTGCCGGGCGAAGAGGGGAGTGGCGTGGAGATTGCTGAAAAACAGGCCCCGATGGCCATCGTGGTCAACTGGAACGGCGGCGAGCTGGTGTGTCGGAAAAGCCGTGGTTAGCAGGTGGATGAAGAAGGCGGCTCGTGTGTTTACGGCAGGTAATCGGCCGGTTCGTAGAAATTCCCCGGGGCGACATTGGCCCCGGCGAAATAGACACCCTCTTCAAAGATCATGAAGCTCTTGCTCTCGGCGAAGTTGATGCCCACCCCATCATGGTTCCAGCATTTCAGCCAGGGAGGATTGTCCGCCAGCGGCCCGGGCGTGGTGAGGATCTCCTCGTTGCCGTCGTTGTCGATGTCGCCGCAAGCGACCCGCACGCCCCCCCCGCCGAGCGTTTCCGGGTAGGCGAGGAAGCTGACGTCGCTCATCGGCTCGAGTGTTATTCCGTCATAGTTCCATCCACGGACGTGTGAACTGAACACCTCGCCCGGACCGGGCCCGGTGACGATCTCGGCCATGCCGTCTCCGTCGATGTCGCCGCAGGTAACATTCACGCCGTAGAGGTTCGTACCGTACGCCATGTAGTTGACCCGGGGCATCGACTGAATTCCGCCTTCAGACAATGCCCAGCCCCGCACGTGAGGGCCGAAGACCGTTCCCGGCCCGGCGCCGGTGACGATCTCGTCCCGCCCGTCTCCATCCAGGTCGCCGGAAGCTACATTGACGCCCCAGCGCAGCGTACCGTAGGCCATGAAGTTCACTTCAGGCAGGGGGGCGACCGCACCGTCC
>Ga0180429_10001053_pt1 | contig 23842 bp, 20 predicted proteins | sample SS_ome_FD_132428 | JGI IMG/M metagenome (GOLD analysis project Ga0180429, IMG submission 132428) | Hypersaline lake sediment archaeal communities from the Salton Sea, California, USA - SS_1_S_1 metaG | ecosystem: Environmental > Aquatic > Non-marine Saline and Alkaline > Hypersaline > Sediment ...
CGAATGTGTACCCAATATCAGCGAAGGCACGAATCTGGAAATTGTTGAACAGGTGGTGGATGAACTGCGCCGGAGCGAGGGCGTCAAAATTCTCAACTACTCCTCTGATGCGGACCACAACCGCTCGGTGTTGACCTATCTGGGCGAGCCGGAGGCGGTGTTGGCCGCTACTAAAAAAATGACGCTCAAGGCCCTGGAGCTGATTGATATGAGCCGGCACAGTGGCTCTCATCCCCGGCAAGGCGCGGTGGATGTGGTGCCGTTTATCCCCATTACCGGCGTCGAGATGGATGAGGCGCTTGATGTGGCCCGGCGCTTTGGCAAGTTTTTGGGCGAGCAGGGCGTGCCGGTTTATTATTACGAAGATGCGGCCACCCGCCCGGAGCGGACCAACCTGGCCAAAATCCGCAAGGGCCAATACGAGGCTCTGCCGGAAAAACTGAAAGACCCCGAATGGGCGCCCGATGAAGGGCTGGCCCAGTTCAACCCCAAAGCCGGGGCCACCGTGACCGGCGTCCGGTTTCCGCTGGTGGCCTTTAATGTCAACCTGAACACCACCGACCTGGCTATTGCCGACCGCATCGCCAAAGCGGTGCGCCATATCAGCGGCGGCTTCCGTTACGTCAAAGGGATGGGCGTGGCCCTGGAAGAACAGGGCATGGTGCAGGTCAGCATGAATTTGACCAACTACACCAAAACCCCCATCCCCCGCGTGCTGGAGACCATCCGCATGGAAGCGGCCCGGCACGGCGTCAACGTAGCCGGTACTGAAATCATCGGGGCCATTCCGCTGGGGGCGATGGAAGAAATCGTCAAGCATTACGTACAGGCCCACGATTTTGAGCTGAGCCAGGTGATTGAATACTCGCTGTTGGAATAATTATGGGGACTGGAGACTGGAGATGGGGAGATTCATCCTAATCTCCCCATCTCCCAATCTCTAATCTCTGCGACAAATTGGAGAACTTGATGAAAATAGATTTGCTTATCCACTCGGCGGCGCAGGTGGCCACGTGCGCCAGTCCGGACGGTCCCAAACGGGGGGCAGCCCTGAACGATGCAGGATTGATTAACGACGGCGCGGTGGCCATCAGCGAGGGCGAAATTGTGGCAGTTGGCCCTTCGGCGGAGCTGCAAGCCGCGTACACCGCCCGCCAAACCATTGACGCCGCGGGCAAGGTGGTTTGCCCCGGTTTTGTGGACCCCCACACCCACGCCGTTTACGCCGGGGACCGGGCCGCTGAGTTTGAACTACGTATCAAAGGCGCGTCGTACATGGAAATTATGCAGGCCGGCGGCGGCATCGTCAGCACAATGAAGGCGACGCGAGCCGCCAGCGTGGCGCAACTGGTGGCGGAATCCCGCCCGCGCCTCGATACGATGCTGGCCCTGGGCAGTACCACCATCGAAATCAAAGGCGGTTACGGCCTGAACACTACGGCTGAACTGAACATGCTCAAGGCTATCGCCGCCCTGGATGCCGACCATCCCGCAGATTTGGTCCCCACCTTTTTGGGGGCGCACGCCGTGCCGCCGGAATACAAAGACGACCCGGACGGCTATATCGCTCTGGTCATTGACGAAATGCTGCCTGCGGCGGCGGAGTGGTTCGGCAACTCAACGTTCAAAATTCAAAATGTAGATTTGTTTTGCGACGTCTTTTGCGAGGCCAATGTCTTCGACCAGGCCCAATCCCGGCGGGTGTTGGAGGCGGGGCTGGCTTTGGGGATGCCGGCCAAAATCCACGCCGACGAGTTTGTAAATCTGGGCGGGGTGGACATGGCGGTGGAACTGGGCGCGGTTTCCGCCGACCATCTGGATGTGACTCCTGCGGAGGAGGTCGCCACTCTGGCCGCGTCAAACACGGTGGGGGTGGTGCTGCCCGCGGTCAACTTTAATTTGGGCAGCGCCCACTTTGCCGAGGCTCGCGCCATGGCGGATGCCGGCGCGGCGGTAGCCCTGGCCACAGACATCAACCCCGGCTCCGCGCCCTGCCCTTCGATGCCGCTGGTGATGGCGATGGCCTGCCGCTACCAACGGTTATTACCCGCGGAGGCGCTCAACGCCGGCACCATCAACGCGGCCCACGCGGTGGGGCTGGGCCATCGGCTCGGCTCGCTGGAGACGGGCAAGCAGGCTGATGTGCTCATCATCAATGCGCCGGATTACCGGCATCTGGCCTACCAGTTTGGCGTCAATCTGGTAGAACGGGTCATCAAGCGAGGCCGGGCGGTAGTATAACAGGCTATTGCCCCAAAAATGGCACAATATAAGAACTGGCGTAGTAAACGAGAACCGCCAGAATGATAAACAGATAAAACAACCAGGCTTTCCATTTTACCGAGCCGGCGTCGGCCTGACCCGCAAATGGATTTTCCCACTCATCATCTTCTTCCGGTTGCGACTTCAGCCGGGAAATGGCGTAAACTGCAAAAGCCACCACAAACAGAACCCCGATTAAATTTGTCATGATAACGTAATCTCTCCAAGAAAAAAGGGCGGCTTTTGCCGCCCAAATAGTGGAGATGGCGAGAGTCGAACTCGCGTCCAGAAAAGCTGGCTACAAACGTCTACGAGTGTAGGCGACGCTCAGATTCTCGTTTGGGTTTTGTTGGCCGCCAAAGTCCACCCAAACCAGCCGATGAGTCTTAACCGGTACTTATCGACATCGCACCGGAGCACCCCGATTTATCTGACGTTCATATCCCGCTCTCGGGGACAAACGGCGATATGAACGCGGCCCGCTCTAGCGAACCAGGTTGCTCACAACGCTATTACGCCGCGAGGGGCAGAGCGTTGTAGGAGCGACCGAAAGTTGTTACTTTTTCGGCAATTATGGTGTTTGCCCAGTTTAACGAGTTAGCGCAGCTCGACTCGCAGTTTGTACCCTTCCACTTCCCTGTCGAAACCGTTTCATCCCCAAGTAACAATATTATAGCACACCGTTTGTTAGAATGCCAATAGAATTGAAATTCAGAGATTGAAGATTGGGAGATTTTACGTTGCACCTCATAGCAGCGTGAATCTCCAATCCCCCAATCGCTAATCCTCCAATTCTTGCTGACTGTGCAATTTGGACTATACTCAACGTCTATTCTGATGACAAACGCGTGATAATTATGACTTCCTATCTTGGCGAATTGGCAGCCCTGACCACTGCCTTTTGTTGGTCCTTTACCTCAATTTTTTTCACCCTCGCCGGGCGGCAAGCCGGCTCGGTCGTGGTCAACCGGGTGCGGTTGGTACTGGCCGTCATTTTTTTAATGTTGACTCATCAACTGTGGTTGGGCGCGGCCCTGCCGCTCAACGCCGAACCGTACCGCTGGTTCTGGCTGGGACTATCGGGCGTGGTGGGGTTGGTCCTGGGCGATGCCTTTCTGTTTCAGGCCTATGTGTGGATTGGCCCCCGGCTGAGCATGTTGATGATGAGTCTGGTGCCGGTCATCAGCACGGCCCTGGCCTGGACTTTTCTGACCGAAACCCTGGGCCTGAGCCAGCTCATCGGCATTACCCTGACTGTGGGCGGCATTGCCTGGGTAGTGCTGGAACGGACCGGCCACCGCAAAAAACAGAACCACACCCCGGACAATCCCAATTACCTGCGCGGCATTCTGTTTGGCCTGGGCGCGGCCACCGGCCAGGCATCGGGGTTGATTTTGGCCAAACAGGGGCTGGGCGGCGACTTTCCGGCGCTGTCCGGTAACCTCATCCGCATGCTGACCGCCACCGCGGTGATGTGGAGCATCACCCTGGTCAGTGGTCAGGCCGGCGCCACCCTGCGCCGCATCACCCACCGCAACCAAACCCTGCTGCTGGTTACCGGCGGAGCAATTACCGGCCCCTTCCTGGGCGTCTGGCTGTCGCTGGTGGCCATCCAATTGACAGAAGTCGGCATCGCCAGTACGCTAATGGCCCTGACGCCGGTCCTACTGCTGCCGGTTGGCTATTTTTTCTTCAAAGAACAAATTTCGTGGCGGGCCGTGCTCGGTACAATTGTGGCTATTGCCGGTGTAGCTACCCTGCTTTTGGTGTAAGCGGTCTATTTTCGATATAATGACGATGACTTATTTTGGCGAACTTGCCGCCTTACTGACGGCCCTGTGCTGGTCGCTCAGCGCCATTTACTTTACCAAAGCCGGCCGGCGGATTGGTTCGGTCAATCTCAACCGGCTACGATTATTGCTCAGCCTGATATTTTTAGCCCTGACCCACTGGCTGCTGTACGCCGCCCCCATGCCGCTGACCGCGGCCCCGACGCGTTGGTTCTGGCTGGGCTTGTCGGGCATCATCGGCCTGACCCTGGGCGATACCTTTCTGTTTCAGGCCTACATCTGGATTGGCCCCCGCCTGACCATGCTGCTAAAAAGCCTGGCCCCGGTTATCAGCGCGGTGCTGGCCTGGCTGTTTCTGGCCGAAAATCTCACGCTTGGCCAAATCGCCGGCATCGGCCTGACTGTAGGCGGCGTGGGCTGGGTTATTTTGGAGCAGAACAACACCGGTGATGATGCGCAAAAACGAAACTATCTGTGGGGCGTGCTGTTTGGGGTGGGGACTGCCGCCTGTCAGGCGCTCGGTCTGATTACTGCTAAACTGGGGCTGGGCGGCGACTTCCCGGCCCTGTCGGGACACGTCATCCGCATGTTGACCGCCACCGCCGCCATCTGGGGGCTGACCCTGTTGCAGCGGCAAGGCCGGCAAACCCTGGCCGTTTTCACCGCCGACAAATCCGCGGCCACCGCCCTGACCACCGGCACCGTGCTGGGGCCGTTTATCGGGGTCTGGTTCTCGATGTTGGCTATTCAATGGACGCACGTGGGCGTTGCCAGCACGCTGATGGCTTTGGTGCCGATTTTTATGCTGCCCATCGGCTATTTTGTTTTTAAAGAACAGTTAAGCCGGCAGGCTATCACCGGTACGGTAGTTGCCGTCGGCGGGGTGGCCCTGTTGTTTTTGACGTAAAAAACTCGGAGAAATGATGCCCAAATTGGAGGTTTCTTCCAAAATGATTGGTACCTTGTTGATGGCCCTTGTCTCTATTATGCTCCTTTCCGCCGGGCAGACTTCGCTCAAATACGGGCTGGACAGTATCGGCGGGGTCAGCCTGGCCGATGGCCTGACCAGCCTGTTCAGACTGTTTCAAACACCGTGGGTCATTGTTGGCTTTGGCCTGTACGCGGTCAGTTCCGTGTTGTGGCTGGACGTGCTGTCGAAGCTGGATTTCAGCCTGGCCTTTCCGCTGGTGGGGCTAACCTACATTTTCACCCTACTGATTGGCCGCTTCTTTTTTGGCGAAACCGTCGGCCTTGACCGGATGCTGGGCGTGGCCCTGATTGTCGGCGGCCTGTTCTTTTTAGTGCGGAGCGCCAACGCCGGCTGAGCGAATAGCAAATGGCAAATAACCTCGATAATTAATTGTAGGTTGGGTAGAACGGGGTAATGGCTTGATTTATCGGCGCAAAATGTTGGGTTTCGTCATCGTCAATGGCGTAAAATCAGGTAGTGAAACCCAACCTACGCCAGAATTGCCGAACTCAGGCAAATAGCAGAAGGCAAGTGGCAAATGACCGCGGCGCACAAATCTGGTCGTCCCAAAATCTGGCCGACGCTGGTCCTGGTTGCGGCGGTATTCAGCCTGTTCTGGCCCGTTTTGCTGCACCCCGACCGTGTTCTCTTCCCCACCTTCAGCCCCTTTTCCGATGTGATGGTCATTCACTGGCCCAAAGCCCGGCTGATGGCCCAAAGCTGGCAGTCCGGGGCGGGCATGCCGCTGTGGACGCCGCTCATCCTCAGCGGGATGCCCCTGGCTGCCAACCAACTGGCCATGCTTTTTTATCCCCCGGCCTGGCTTTTTTTGCTGTTTCCGCCGGAGCCAATTTTCAACCTGCTCGCCATCTTTCACCTGCTGTGGGGCGGCCTGGGTCTGTACCTGCTGCTGCGTCAGGCCCATCGCCTGCCGCCGACTGCCGCCCTGTTCGGCAGTCTGGTGTTTGCTCTCAACGGCAAATGGCTGGCCCACCTCGCCGGCGGACACGTCAGCATGGTGGGGGCGGTGGCCTGGCTGCCGTGGGCGGTGTTCGGGCTGATGATGCACCTGCGCCGCCCCCCAAAGCTCATCACCGGCTGGAGCCTGCTGGCCGCCGTCGCCGTGGCGATGCAAATCTTAACCCACACCCTATTGGTAATTTATACCGGATATCTATTAATCGGCCTCAGCTTATGGTATACCCTATCAAATACTGAATGGCGAACTATCGTCCCCGAAGCAAAGCGGAGTAGGATAGCGGATAATCGGCGTTCAGCCCTGAAAAATCTGTTTAGCCTGGCTCTGATTCTACTGCTGGCGGGCCTGCTGGGCGCGGTCCAACTGCTGCCCCTGGCCGAACTGGCCCAATTCAGCAACCGCAGCCTCAGCCCGGAACAGGCCGCGCTCTATGCCCTGTCGCTGCCGCAACTGCTGCTGGGCCTGATTCTCCCGACCAGCGGCGGCGGGCATGAATTAATCATCTATCTGGGGCTGGTTCCCCTGCTGTTGGCCCCCTTTGGCCTGAGCCGCAAACATCGCTGGGGCTGGTTTTACGGGGGTCTGATGATTTTGACGATTCTTTTTGCCCTGGGACCGGCTACCCCGGTTCACCGCCTCTTTTACGAGATTGCCCCCGGCTTCCGCTGGGTGCGCACCCCGGCCCGGGCCTTTTTGCTGACCGGCATGGCCGCGGCCATGCTGACCGGCTTCGCCGTGGATCGCCTGAGCCGGGTCGAGTGGTCGCCGCGGGTCGCAGCCTGGCTCACCCGTTTCATCGCCGCGGCGGGCATGCTGGCCCTGCTGCTGGGGTTGGCTTTGATGTTTGGGCTGGGGCAAGTCAACCGGGCCACCATCGCCATGACGATCCTGCTGCCCGCGGCGGCCCTGCTGCTGGGGCTGTGCCTCAAACAGGTTTTGCCGGTAAAAATCGGCCTGCCCCTGCTGGGCTTGTTGCTCTGCGCCGACCTGCTCTGGTTCGATGCCTCGCTGCTGCGCTTTGTGCCGCGGACCGAGGCCCTGTCGCCGGGGCGGGAAACTGCGGCCTGGCTGGCTCAACAGCCGGGACGGTTCCGGGTTTATTCGCCCAGCTACAGCCTGCCGATGCAGACCGCGGCGGCCTTCGATCTGTCACTGGTCGATGGGGTGGAGCCGGTGCATCTGGCCGCTTACGACCAGTTTATGGCCCGGGCCGGCGGTTATGGCGATGCCGGTTTCAGCGTGACGATCCCCAATTTTGGTGACCGGCCCATGGCCACCGCCCTGCAACACACCGAGCCAAATCTCGGCTTGTTGGGCCTGCTCAATACGGAATATCTGGCCGCGGCCTTTCCGCTGCCCTGGCCCGGCCTGACGCTGGAAACGCAGCTTGACGACGTTTACATCTATCGGAATGAATTGGCCCGGCCTCGAGCCTGGCTGACCTCCGCCGCCGACGCTACCCCGCCCGATGAAGCCGCCCTGCTGGCCGCGCCATACACGCCGGTCAGCATTGAGCAATACGGGCCCAACCAAATTAGCCTGAGTACGAATGTCGACAAACCGGGCTGGCTGGTGTTGAGCGAAATCTGGTACCCCGGCTGGCAGGCCGAGGTCAACGGACAGGCTCAGCCGGTGGAGAGAGTCGGGGGGTTGCTGCGGGGGGTCTACTTACCGCAAGCGGGGCAGTACGGCGTCAGCCTGACTTATCGCCCGGTCAGCGTGCGTTGGGGCGGCTGGATTTCGCTGCTGGCGGTGGCGGGAATGATCGGGATAGCTGCTTTTCAATTTGGTCGGCATGGTTTATCATTGAAGAATAACGCTTGAGATTTATAGGGTAACGCGTATGGTCAAAAAATTTAGCAGCCCGTGGCTGGTCACGCTACTTGTGGCCATGTTCTACACCGGCTGGATTTTACAACTCGGTGGCGGCGACCCGCTGACCTTTGCCGAAATCGGTACCCGTTTCTCCACCGGAGACCCCCACGGCAGCGAAGGTTACGATGGGCAATTTTTCTATTTCATCGCCGTTGACCCGACCACGGCTCCGGCCCACATCGATGTGCCGGCCTACCGCTTCCAACGGATTTTGTATCCGCTGCTGGCCCGGTTACTGGCCTTTGGCCAAATCGACCTGATTCCGTGGATGATGGTCGGTATTAATCTGGCGGCGATGGTTGGCACGGCGGTGGTGGCACAACGTCTGTTAACTGGCCATCGCGTCAATCGCTGGTACGCCCTGCCCATCGGCCTGTATGTCGGGCAACTGCTATCGCTACGGGTCGATTTACCGGAGCCGCTGGCTCTGTTTCTGATGTTGGCGTCTTTGTGGGTCTTCGACCAGCCGAGGTTCGGCTGGCTGTGGAGCGCGGTGCTGCTGGCGCTGGCGGTCTTCACCAAAGAAACCATGCTGATTACCGGCGCAGCAATCTTGATTTATCTGGTCAAGCAAAAAGAGTTCCGCCGGGCGGCAATCTTTGGGGCCATTCTGGTAGGGCCGTTCGCCCTCTACCAGATTTACCTGTTCGACCGGTTTGGCCGGTTTGGTTTGGGATCAGGGGGAGCCGGGGCCACCCCCTTCGAGTTGCTGCCCTTGGGCGGGCTGGTCCGCGTGGCTCAAACCAGCGGCACGGCCTTCCTGTTATTCACCCTTATTTTAGGGCCGATTGTTTTATGGCCGGCTGCCTGGGCACTTTTCTCGACTGCCAAGAATCTGTGGGCCGGTCGCTGGCAACTGTGGACGCTGGCATTGAGCCTGAATGCTCTGGTGATTCTTTTCCTGCCGACCTCAACTTTCCGCGAGCCGTTGGCGATGGTGCGCTTTACCGGGCCGCTGGTGGCACTGACTATTCTGTACAGCGCCCAAATCCGGTCGCGGCGGGCACTGAACTACAGCTTTCTGTGGCTGGCCGCGCTGGTTCTGTTAGTGAAAGACCCCCTGTTACAATGACCCGGCCTGATTTACTGATCCTCACCATCGAACCGATCCGTCGCGCCCGGCTGCTGACCGCCTTTGTGGTCATCGGTTACGGGGTCATTTTTGGCGAGGTGTACAACTACGTCAACTTCACCATGTGGGTTATTTTGCACGTACTGGTGACGGTCGCTATCGGCGGCGGTATGTTGTACCCCGCCTTGCGCCGCAAACAATGGCCGGCGACCCCGCTCGATGGGCCGTTGTTCGCCCTGGCCGTAGTCATGTCCATTTCGGCGCTGGTCTCGGCCTGGCCCCGGCTGGCGCTGGAAGGTCTCGCCCCGTGGCTTAATCACGCTCTGGTCTTTTGGCTGGTCGTCAGCCTGATGCGGGCCGGTTGGGCCGATGACCTGCTGCGGGCCTTGATGCTCGTCACCGGCGTTATTGTCCTCATCAGTTTTTTTGAGTTGGCCGCCTGGTATTTCGGCATCCCCTTTGTGCCGCGCTTCAGCCAGGGATGGTGGTCTCTCGGCGGCCTGAGCCAGCCCCTGCCGCCAACCTGGTACCGGTTGAGTTTTATGCTCAACAATCCGGTGGTGCTGTCGGCCTATCTGGTATTGACGGTGCCGGTGATTGCCGCGTTTTTATTGGCGACCCGACAAATGGCTGATCGCATTTTGATTGGCTTATTTGGCGTGGCGGCACTATTAATTGTGGGGGCCACGGTGTCCCGCGGCGGCTGGCTGGGACTGATGGCCGGGCTAGCCGTGCTGACCGGCCTGTGGCTGTGGCAAAATTTCGCTCACCTGTCTGCGCCTCACAGAAAAAAACGATTGGCCCAATTGGGGCTGGTCAATCTATTAGCGCTGGCCGCGGTCGGCACTTTCATCTGGATCAAATCAGGGGCGCGCCTCACCAGCAATACAGAACGCCTGGCCTATTGGCAGGCCGCCGGGCAACTGTTCACCGAAAATCCGGTTTGGGGCATCGGCCCCGGCCTGTTCCGGTGGGGCTGGCGGCAGACACCCTTTGCCCTGCAAATTCCCGATAAGGTCACTACCGCCCATAACCTATATCTAAACCACCTCACCGAGCTGGGGCTGGTGGGAAGCATCGCGGGGGCGTGGCTGCTGGTGATGGCAGTCATCACCGCCCGTCGCGTGTTGAGTCAACCCGGTTCGTCAACCCGCTGGTGGTGGCGACGAGCCGGTTGTGCAGCCGGTTTGGTCGGTTTTCTGGTGCAAGGGTTTTTTGAAACATTGCCAATCTGGCCCATCGCCCTACCGGTTATCATTCTGGCCGGATATTTACTGGCTCCGCTGCCGACCAAACCAGTGGCGACCCGGCTCAAAAAAGTGGGGATAGCGGCCATACTGCTGACCTGGGGCATCAGCCTGACCTTGACCAGCTACTTTGCCTACAGCCGTTTTCTGGCCGGGCAGGCCCGCACCGAACTTGCCGTCGGTAATCCCGCCGAAGCCATCGCCATCATGGACCAGAGCGACCGACTCGACCCCCAATTTACCTTGTACCAGTTCGAAACGGCCCGCTGGCTGGCAGATCCGGCGGTGGGCCGCTATGTCGAGGCCCAAAATCTGTATCTGGCGGCCCTGCAACGAGAGCCCACGTATGCCGTCAACTACGCCAATCTGGCCCTCACCGAGTGGCAACTGAACCAGCGTCAATCTGCCATCGTCCATATGAAACAGGCCGCCGGGCTGGAACCTCGCCGGGCGGAATTCTGGCTGACTCTGGGCTTTATGGCTGAAGCCAATCACGCGTATGATGAAGCCCGCGCGGCTTACATCCAAACCCTGTTGACGACCCCGGCCTGGTTAACCAGTCATTTCTGGCAGGAGACGGTCTGGCGGCGGGAAAATTTTGAAAGCATCGTTGTCGAAATCAGCCAAAACCTGCGCATACCGGGGCAAGCCAGGTATCTGTTGAACCTGTATTTTCAGACTGGCAATGTGACTGCGGCTCAATCTACCCTGGACACGCTCAAAATTCACGACGACTACAGCTATAGTCTCGCCACCGCCGACCTCGAACTGGCCAAAAACAATCTTGAGCCAGCCCTGGCTCATACCCTAAAGGCACTCACGTTAAAAAATTCCGCAGAAGCATGGACTATGAAAGCCGAAATTTTACTGGCGCTGGGCCGGCTGCCGGAGGCGGAGGGTGCAGCCCGCTACGCCCTGTTTCTCAGCCAGAATCAGGCCGCTACGGCCCATTTTGTCATCGGCCATATCCGAGAACAGCAAGGCCTCCCCGCCGCGGCCGAAACAGCCTACCGGCAGGGTCTGCCGGTCCGCACCTTGCCGCTGGATTACGCCGTGGCCCTGTACCGGCAAGTGGGCGATGTACGCCCCTTACCCGGTTTGCTCAAAACCAGCCGTGGTCCTGCCGATTTCAAGGCGGCGCTGGCTCTGATCCGCCTTTACCGGCAGCAAAATCGTTGTGAGGACGCAGCAGAAATCACCCGGTACATGCTGACTGAAGACCCCTATTTGCCGGAGGTCCAAACGGAATTAACCATTCCCTGCCAGTAGGTCAATCCCCCCGATCTTTCCCATTTTTCGGGCTTTGTGCTAAAATGCAATTTTGATTCTGAAATCATCCGAGGGAAAATACTATGTTCCGAACACACACCTGTGGACAACTTCGCGCCGAACACGAAGAACATCATGTTACCCTGGCCGGCTGGGTTCATCGCCGGCGAGACCACGGCGGCCTGGTTTTTATTGACCTGCGTGACCGCTGGGGTCTGACGCAAATCGTATTCGACCCGACCGTCAACCAGGAAATGCACGATACCGCCCAAACCCTGCGCAACGAGTTTGTGGTTCAGGTAACAGGCCGGGTGCGCCGCCGCCCCGAAGGTCAGCAAAATGAAAAACTGGATACCGGCGCCATCGAACTGGAAGCGCACAGCCTGGACATCCTCAATGCGGCCAAAACTCCGCCGTTTGACATCAACAAAGAAAGCCCGGTAGACGAGAGCATCCGCCTGCGTTACCGCTACCTGGATTTACGCCGGGAACGGATGCAGCGCAATCTGGTACTGCGGCACAACGTCGTCCGCCATATTCGCAATTTTTTGGGGGACGAAGGCTTTGTCGAAATCGAAACGCCGATTCTGTTCAAAACCACCCCGGAAGGCGCCCGCGATTATCTGGTGCCGAGCCGGGTGCATCCCGGTAAATTTTACGCCCTGCCGCAAAGCCCGCAACAACTCAAGCAGTTGATTATGATTGCCGGCTACGACCGCTATTTTCAGATTGCCCGCTGTTTTCGAGATGAAGACCAGCGCGGCGACCGCCAACCGGAGTTCACCCAGCTTGATATGGAAATGAGCTTCATTGACCGGGACGACATTATGGATTTAATCGAACGGTTGATGGTCAGTATGGTCGAAAATACCACCGACCTGACCATTATGCAAAAACCGTTTCCCCGCCTGAGCTACGACGAAGTGATGGACCGTTTTGGCCGCGACAACCCCGACATCCGGTTTGGGTTGGAGTTGAAAAACATCAGCGACATTGTTGCCGACTGCGGCTTTAAAGTCTTCAGCGGTACGGTGGCCTCCGGCGGCCTGGTGAAGGGCCTCAACGCCAAAGAGTTGGGCAATTACAGCCGCAAGCAACTTGACGAATTAACCGATTACGTTAAAGATTTCGGGGCCAAGGGGCTGGCCTGGCTGGTGGTGGACGAAGGCGAAAACGGGCCGGTCGCGGGTCGTTCTTCCTTTGCCAAATTTATGTCGGCAGAGGAATTGGCGGCGATTATTGACAATCTGGAAGGACAGCCGGGCGACCTGCTGCTGTTTGTGGCCGACAAGCCGGCTATCACCAACGAATCGCTGGGCCGGCTGCGGCTGGAAATCGGCGACCGGCTGGACCTGCGCGACAACAATACCCTGGCCTTCTGCTGGGTCATTGACTTCCCCTTCCTGATGTGGAACGAAGAAGAAAATCGGTGGGATCCCAGCCATCACCTGTTTACCGCCCCAATGGATGAAGACATCCCCCTGCTGGACACCGACCCCAGCCAGGCTCGCGGCAAGCAGTACGATCTGGTGCTGAACGGCAACGAAATCGCCGGCGGCAGCATCAGGATTCACCAGCGGGCGCTGCAGGAAAAGGTCTTTGGTTTGATTGGATTGGAAATGGAAGAGGCCCGCCACCGCTTTGGACACATGCTCAAAGCCTTTGAATACGGCACCCCGCCGCACGGTGGTATTGCCCCCGGCATTGACCGCATTGTGATGTTATTGGCCGGCGAGCCAAACATCCGCGAAGTTATCGCCTTCCCCAAAAGCCAGAACGCGGCAGATTTAATGGCCGATGCCCCCACCGATGTTTCGGAACAGCAATTAAAAGATTTGCACATCAAGCTGCGGTAATTCAAACGAGTCAGCGAATCAGCGAGTCAGCGATTCTATTTACTGACTCGCTTTATCGCTGACTCGCACTATCGCTGATTCAACACCGGCTCGACGGCCTCGGCGGGAACCCAACCCTGTAACTCATCAGACAAAATGATGCGCCGCCAGCCGGTGCGGCTTTCCAGCAGGCTAACTTCCGCGCCGCTGTGCAGTTCAAACTCCACCAAATATTGGGCCGATGAGCCGGGACCGCTGGTGACATCAACCCGCGAAGCCACAACGACTGCCGGCGGATAGTAACGCTCGGTGTAGTAGCGGTTACCCATCGAGATAATCCCGACGGCCAGAAAAAAACCAACCACGGCAGCCAGCATCACCGCCGCCGGGCGCCGCCCCGGCAGCAAAATCATCAGTACCATTAAAATACAAAGCACCAACCACAAGGCCAGAGCCAGTAAGGCGGCCTCCTGCAAGGTTAACCACTCTTCGGCAATTTGCACCAGATTGGCCAGCGTCCCGCCGCTGGAAGTTTCCAGTTGGTCTACGGTTTGGGCGCGGGCTATCGCCAAATTGCTGGTGATGTCGCTATCACGCGGCGACAGTTGGGAGGCCCGGCGATAGTTGAGAATAGCCCGGCCCAGGTCACCCATTTTGAAGTAGGTGTTACCCAGGTTGTAATAAACCGCGCTGTTTTGCAGGCCAAAATTGACCAACGCCTCGTAACCGGCGGCGGCTTCGGCAAAACGACCGGCTTCGTACTGCTGATTGGCCGCGGCCATTGCCTCCGCCAGGCTAACCGGATTTTGGGCCTGAACCACCGGCCACCCCAAAAAAGATGCCGCCACAATCATCATCAATATCAGGACGCGCCCCTTTATTTTGCGGCTCACGGTTTAAGCTCCTTTTCCAAGACATCAATCAGCCGGCGGGTATCGGCCAGCAAGACCTGAAAACCGGCCCGGTCAACCGGAGCAAAACGGGCCGCGTCAATCTGGTTCAGGATGGTTTGAACCTGCTCAATCAGAGCCGAGTTCAGCCCGGCCTCACGCAACAGATTGGTCAACGCCGCCGCGGTCAGCCCCACCGTGGGGTGGTTAAGCCGGTCGGCCAGATACCCCAGCAGCGCCCGCTGGGTCAGGCCATAGGCATCGCTATCAGGCTGACCGGCCTGGCTCAATAATTTATTGGCTCTGGACCTGGCCCGAACCCGACGCTGATATTCGGTATCCTGCAACAGCCGGACCCGGCGCCAGTTCCACAGCCACAGGCCGGCCACGGCCAGAGCCGGAACCAACCAACATCCCCAATAAAACCAGTTATCGAGCACCCGCACCCCGGTATCGGTCAGGCGGGTGGGAACCGGCTTGATGTGCCGAATATCGTCCGCCAGCAGACTGACGGGCTGCTTTTCGCCGCCCGTGACCGCGGGCGAGGAGGGGAGCGCTCCGTCCTCGCCGGGGTCAATGGTAATCGGCAGCGGTTCGGTGGTGAGGGTCTGGTACTGATCGGTTTGGGGGTCAAAATAAGAAAAACTAATCGGGGGGATGGTATAATCACCGGGCCGGCCCGGTACCAGCAGCCGCTCAAACTGGCGGCGGCCCTGTACCTGCTCACCTTCCACATTAATCTCGGTGGTAGATTGGCTGTCGAAAATACGCCAGTTGGGCAGGTCGGGAAAGGGTGGTTCGGCCAAAGTTTCGATGTTGCCGGCTCCCTCGATGGTCAGCCGGAAGGTGACCGGCTCGTTCACCCGGCCGGTGGATTCGTTGAGCGCGGCGGTGGCGGTAAAGCGGCCGACGGCGCCGTTAAAATCGGGGGGGGCGTCCGGCGGCAAGGGCTGGACATTGACCGTCACCGGATCAGTTTCCAGGACAAAATCGGTCTCGAACAGGCCGCCGGGCACAATCAGCGTAGCCGGCTCGACGATAATTTCTCCCACGCTGGCCGGAAACAGGGCGGTCCGAATTTCTGTAACCATAAAATCCTGTCCGTTCACAGTGCTGTGATATTGCGGCTGCGACAACAAATTCTGGCCCCAGAAATTGGTAAAGGCTGGGGCCTGATAATCGGGCTGGCGCAACAAACGAACGGTTTGGTACAGCTTGAAACTGTAAATAATCTGCTGCCCCAACCAGGGCGTTGCATTATCAACCTCCGCTTCGACAAAAAACTGGTCGGCCAGGTTATCGGGAGTGTCATCCGGGGTGTTATTATTGGGTGACGGCAAGGTTCCGGCGGGCAGAACCTGCACCGGAATCGGCTCGGTGCTGTAGGTTTGGCCGTTCATTTTGACGGTAGCCGCGGGGGTGAGCAACTGGCCCTCATTCAACGGTTCCAGCCGAAAAATAAAGTTGCCCTGCGAACTGAGTTCGCCATTGATAAGTTGAATTTGGGTGGAGGTACTGGTACCGACCACTTTGAAATCGGTGGTGGAATCCAACCTGGGAGTGGGAATGTTGAAAATATCGCCAGAGACGGAGACAGTCAAGGTAACCTGCTCGTTAATGGCGATAATATCACGGTCAACCTGGGCGGTTACCGGAGCCTGGGCCAGCGCGCCCGCGGGCAAAAGCAGCAAGGCCAGAATGATTGCCGCTCCAAGCGACACGCGTCCGATTTTTGATCCGTGCTGCGTGTTGCGCATTGCGTTACCAATCTTTGGCAGGCGGCGCGCCCTGCCCTGGATACTGTTGCCCCAGCCGTTCCTGCAAGGTCTGACTATTCTGCCCCAGGGCATCGAGTAGTTGTTCGGCTTCCTGAGGGGTCAATCCGCCGCGGCTGCCGCCGGAATTTTGCTGATTCTGACTGCCTCCACCGCCACTCTGATCCTGCTGCTGGTCACCCTGACCGCCCTGATTTTGGTCATCCTGATTCTGCTGACCGCCGCCCTGGTCCTGATTCTGGTCTCCCTGGCCCTGATCCTGTTGCTGCTCACCCTGGCCCCCGCCCTGGTCCTGCTGTTCATCATTTTGCTGACCGCCACCACCCTGGTTTTGCTGTTGCTGCTGCTGTTCCTGCTGTTGCTGCTTGAGGGCCAGTTCCAGATTATTTTTGGCGTCCATATCGGCGGGGTCAATCAGCAAGGCTTCTTTGAATTGCTCAATGGCCTGCTCCCAATTTTCGGTCAAATAGGCGGTATTGCCCAGATTATAATACCCCCGCTGGGCCAGTTCATCGTCCGCGGTACGCAACGACTGGTTGAGCTGAGCTTCGGCCTTTTCCAGATTTTCCTGCCGATACAAGGCGTTGCCGGCATTATAATAGGGTTCAGCCAAATCCGGGGCTTCCCGTTCTGCGGCGGTGTAATCGTCCAGGGCCGCATCGTACTCGCCGGCGGTGAACTTTTCGTTGCCTTCGTTGTTATATCTGGCTGCCGACGGACCACAAGCCGCCAGCAGCAGCACAATGATGGTCGCCAGGCCCCATCGAAATAAATTTCTCATTGGTCACTCTTTTGACGATACTCCGGTATTAATTCTACCACAACCAGGGTCAAAATTGCTACTGCCAGAAACCACTGGAACCGTTCGATGCGCCGGGTTTCGAACCGACTTTCCAACTCGCTGGTGCGCAGGCTGCCGATGGTCTGGGCCAGTTGGCTGATTTCCCGGCCATCGGGCGCGGCCCGAAAATAGCGACCAGCGGTCAGTTGAGTAACTTGCTGCAAGGTAGCCTCGTCCAGCCGGGACAGCACTACCTCGCCGGCGGCATCTTTTTTGTAGCCGATCAGTTCACCGGCCGGGTCGTATTGCGGAATCGGCTCGCCGCTGGGAGAGCCAAACCCAATCGCGTAAATGATGATGCCCTGCTCCACAGCCATTTCGGCCATGGCCGCCACATCCCCTTCGTGGCTCTCACCGTCCGTCAGCAAAATGATGACCCGCTGCGCGGCCCGGTTTTCGTTGAAGCCATTAATCGCCACCTCGATAGCCTCAGCCAGGGCTGTACCGGATCGGGAGATGACACCGGGCTGAGCTGCCTCCAGAAAAGTGCGAGCTGTGGCAAAATCGGAGGTGAGCGGAAACTGGACAAAGGCCGCGCCGGAGAAGAGCACCAGACCAATTTCATTGCCGCCCAGTTGCTCCATCAACTCGATAATTTCCAGTTTGGCCCGGGCCAGCCGGTTCGGTTTGAGGTCTTCGGCCAGCATACTTTCCGAGACATCCAGCACCACCATCACCTCGACGCCGCGGCGTTCCACGTACTCCACCTGGCTGCCCCAGCGAGGCCGGGCCAGCGTAACCACCACCAACGTGAGCGCCACAAACCACAACGCCGTTTTCCAGCGCCGACCGGCATGGTTGACCGTGGCACTGAGGCGGGCCATCAAGCCGGGCGCGCCCAGCCGAGCCAGCGCGGTCTCCCGGCGGCGGGTCAGCCAGCCAAACAGCAGGCCCAGCAGTATCAGCGGGATGAAACAATAAAAATAAGCAGGTTGGGCAAAGTCCATAGCGAGTCAGCGATAAAGCGATTCAGCGATTCAGCGAATTTAGATCGCTGAGTCGCTGATTCTCATGGTATTTTCCTGAAAACGGTGCGGCTGAGCAGCATTTCCAGCGCCAGCAGTAAGACGGCGGGCCAAACAAACCAGCCGGCCAGTTCCCGGTAACGGGTAAAAGTCCGCACCTCGACTCTGGAACGTTCCAGTTCGTTAATGGTATCGTAAATTTGCTGCAAACCGGCGGTGTCTTCGGCCCGAAAATAAAGACCGCCGGTAATATCGGCAATCTGGCGCAGGGTCTCTTCGTCAATTTCGGAGTCGCGGTACTCCACGCGCCCGTCGGGAAAAGGCAACGCGGCCGGGCCGGGCCTTGCCGCGCCGATGGTGTACACCCGAATGTTCAACGCTTTGGCAATTTCTGCTGCGGTCAACGGGTCAATCTGGCCGGAGTTGTTGGCTCCATCCGTCAACAGCACAATCACCCGGCTGTCCGCCTCTGAATCGCGCAGCATGTTGGCCGCATTGGCCAGCCCCAGCCCAATGGCCGTGCCGCTATCCAGGCCGATGTCCCACGACACCTCGGTTTCATTCAACACCCGCTCCAGCAGTTGGTAATCCAGAGTGGGCGGCACCTGGCTAAACGCCTCGGTGGCAAAAATTACCAGTCCGATGCGGTCGTAGCGGCGCTGTTCGATAAAATCACGAATAACCTGTTTGGCCGCTTCCAGCCGGTTCGGTTCAAAATCCAGGGCGGCCATACTGCCGGAAATATCCAGCACAATGGAGATGTCTACCCCTTCGCCCAGGATGATTTCGCGGGCGTTGCCGCTCTGGGGCCGGGCCAGGGCGATAATCAAGAGCGCCAACGCCAGCCAGCGCATCATTGGCAACACGGGCCGCACCCGCTGCCGCAGCGACGGGGTCAGATGGTTGGTCAGGCGCACATCAGAAAATTGCAGAGCCGCGGTTCGGGGCCGAAACCGTTTGAGGGCCGGGCGCAGGGCCAGCAACACCGGCCCAATCAACAGCAACAACAACCACGGCGAGGCCAGCCGGTCAATGGGAAACAGGTCAATCATCGACGGTCTCCTCCGGCGGTGGGGGCGTGGTCACGTTAACAACCTCCCGGGCCTGAGCCACCAATCCGGCAGCCGCGGCGGGGTCGGGCTTGTGGCGGGCAAATTTAACCAGATCGCTTTCCGTAAAAATCGTCATAAATTGGTGCGAATCGTGAACCGAAATATCGGCCTGCCGTAACGCCAGCCGGATTTCGCCGGTGGTCTGTTCCAGAGCCGGAATGTGATAGCGGCCTTCGATGTAGCGACGCAGGCAATCGGCCACCAAACTGTAATGCTGTTTGAACTGTTGCCGGGCCGGCAATTTGAGGCTTTCGATGTGGTCCAACTCGGTGTGGGCGATTTCCTCCGGCGGACGTAAATCAACCGGCGCGCCCGGCGCATCAACGGCCATAGCTCGCTGCTGCCGCCGGTGGTGCAGCCACAATCCCGCTCCGGCCAGCAGCCCCAATACCAGCATCGTCGCCAGCAATCCGCCCACCACCCAGGGCCAGACGGGCGGCACCGGCAAATCGGCCTGCGGTTTGAGGTCGCGCAGCTCAGAATCATCGGTCAGCACGCTGCTTATTTTGATGGTGATAACCGGCGCGGCCAACTCTTCCACGTTTCCGGCGGGCGGGCGGTGAGTAATCACCAGCCGGGGGGTTTGAAAATCGCCGGGGGCAAACAGGGCCACGGTAATATCTTTGCCGGTGACGGCGCGGCCATCAATATTTTTGATGGTTTCCGCCGACGTTTGCTGCACCACAGTAAAATCAGCCCACTCTGAGTCGAGTTGGGGCAGCACCACGCCGGAGTCCACCGGATGGGTTACTTCCAGCCGCAGGGTAATCCGGTCGCCGACGGTGTAGGGCTGGTCGGGCGGGGGCGGCTCTTTGACGTAGAAATCAACCTCGGCATCGGGGGTTTGGGCCAGAGCCGACAACGGCAGCAAAGCCAGCAGGAGGGCCAGCAGCACAGCAAGAGAAAGGGAGCGCACCCCGACAAAAATGTCATTGCGAACCATCGCAGATGGCGAAGCAATCTCCACCGCCGACCGGGGAGACTGCTTTGCCGCCAAAGGCGGCTCGCAGTGACATACGCCGGGTGGCTTATTTACAAGGGGGCGCCCTCTCTTACCCCCCGCCGGGGGGAGAACTATTCTGCTTAAAGACAGGTTCAATGGATTTCTCATCGGCGGAGGCGGCGGGCGCGGCGTTCAAAAAAATTGGTCAGGGGGATGACGTAATCGGCGTCGGTAGAAATGTCAATGCGGTCTACTTTGGCCTGCCGGAAAATCCGGTTGCGGGCCAGGGCCAGTTCCGTCACCCGTTCCACAAAGGCTTCACGCCAGTGGCGGCTGCCGGTATCGACCCACTGGGTTTGGCCGGTTTCGGCATCCTGCAAGGCTACCAGCCCCACGTTGGGCCACTCGACCAGTTCGCGGGGGTCATTCAACGTCACGGCGATGACATCGTGGCGGCGGTTGGTGATTTGCAGGGCGGCCCGGTAGCTTTCGGCGGGGGCCAGAAAGTCGGAAATCAGAAAGATGATGCCGCGGCGTTTGAGCATATGGTTGATGGTGTCCAGCCCCAACCGCAGATTAGTGCCGGTGCCGGTCGGCTCAAAGGCCAGCAGATCCCGGATGAGGCGCAGCACATGGCGGCGGCCTTTGCGGGGCGGGATGAACAGCTCCCGCTGGTCGGTGAAAATAAGCAGGCCGACTTTGTCGTTGTTGGAGATGGCGGAATAGGCCAGCACCGCGGCCAGCTCGGCGGCGATTTCCCGTTTGAAGCGGTTGACCGTGCCAAATTGGCCGGAGGCGCTGGCATCTACCAGCAGAATCACGGTTAATTCCCGCTCTTCGACGTACCGTTTGACAAACGGCTCGCCGGTGCGGGCCGTTACTTTCCAATCAATGGTGCGCACTTCGTCGCCCGGCTGGTAGGGGCGCACCTCGTCGAACTCCATGCCCCGGCCTTTGAAGATGGCCTGGTACTCGCCGGCAAAGCTGTCGTTGGCCAGATGCCGGGTTCGGATTTCGATGCGGCGGATTTTGTTAATCAGTTCAGGTGTCAGCATAGAATTAGATTCAGCGATTTGGTTCTTGTGAAATTTTTTTGATACGATAGCTCAGTCACGATTAAGGAGATGATTTCATCCACCAAGGCCAGCCGGTGATCCAACACTTCGACCGGCAACAGCTGATGACTTTTCCAGTACCAACTTTTACTTTCTCTGGCCGACCCTAACGCGACCTTAAAAAACCAATCCCGTTGTTTGCCGTAGCCACGGGCGTGGCCCTCATCAATATTGGCGCTGATAGAACCGACACTCCGAACAAGCTGTTCTGCGATAGTTCGGCCGCGTTTATCCCCCAAAAATTTATCACAGTCAAGCCAGGTCAAATCAAAAAGAAATAAGGCTTTGCGATACCCCAAAAAGGCCCAGGTTGGTTCTGCTTGTACCCGATGGTGAACGGATTTTTCCCAATCTTCGTAGGTGGAAAAGGTCATCTCAATCATCCCAACTCGTCAGGCGAAATTTCTATTTTGCTGACTCGCTGATACGCTGACTCGCATTACGGTACTTCGATGTGGTCCAGAATCAGTTGAACGAGGTCGGCGCTGGCGATTTCTTCGGCTTCGGCCTCGTAGCTGATGACGATGCGATGACGCAGCACGTCGGGTGCAATTTGTTTGATATCTTCCGGGGTGACAAAGCCGCGGCCCCGCAAAAAGGCGTGGGCACGGGCAGCCATCACCATATAAATGGTGGCCCGCGGCGAAGCGCCGTAGGCAATAAGTGTCTGCAAATTGGTCAGGCCGTTTCGGGCCGGCTGGCGGGTGGCGAAAATCAAATCAAGAATGTATTCCTTGATTTTGTCATCGACATAAATGCGATTGACCACCTGCCGGGCGTAAATCAGGTCGGCGGGCTGGATGACGGGCCGTACCTGCGGCAGCGTAGCCCCGGTCATGCGGTCCATGATGATGCGCTCCTCCGGGCGGGTGGGGTAATCGACCAGTACTTTGAGCATGAAGCGGTCTACCTGGGCTTCGGGCAGGGGATAGGTGCCTTCCTGTTCGATGGGGTTTTGGGTAGCCAGCACCAAAAACGGGTCTTCCAGGGGATAGGTGGTTTCGCCGATGGTAACTTGCCGCTCCTGCATCGCCTCCAGCAGGGCGCTTTGCACTTTGGCCGGAGCGCGGTTGATTTCATCGGCCAGAATGAAGTTGGCGAAAATCGGGCCTTGATGGGGGGTAAATTCGTTGGTGCGGGGGTTGTAAATTTCGGTGCCAATCAGGTCGGCGGGCAGCAAATCCGGGGTAAACTGGATGCGCTGAAAATTTGCCTGCACGGCCTGGGCCAGCGTTTTGACGGCAAGGGTTTTAGCCAGGCCGGGTACGCCTTCCAGCAGCACGTGGCCATCGGCCAGCAGACCGATCAACAGCCGTTCCACCAGCCGTTCCTGTCCCACCATCACCTTGTTCACTTCGGCCAGCAACTCCTGCAAAAACAGGGCTTCCCGTTCTACCATTTGATTTAGTTCGCGGATGGCGGTCATGTCCATAATGAGTGCGTTGTCTCCTGAAAATAGGGATTGGAGATTGGAGATTCGGAGATTGGTCCGAATCTCTAATCTCCAGATAATTGTAGCCCAATTGACAAATTTTTCAAACAACAGTTGTGCCTGAGATTCTTGAGGACAGGTCGATAAGCGAGACGTGAAAAAAGTTGCGATTTTGGCTGTGAACGTGTAAACTACACATTGAAGCTCAAACCAAACGAAATTAACGCACCTCTCGGAGGTAGACGTAGTGGCACGGTATCAAATTTTGTATTGGGAACACATTCCATTAGGCGTGAAAGCGACCGACGTCAACGGCACGGTGCGCGAAAATCTGCCGGCCCGGTTCCAGGACGCGGTCGAGCGGGCCTCTGAAAAAGCCGGGCAAACCAGCGCGGCAGCTTACACCTCGATGTTTAAGTGGGGCAAAGAGCAGGAACGGGAAGGCAGCGCCCAGGAAGTGGCCGCCATGATTGCCCAGGAACTGGATGAAACCTGGAACGAAGATGAGGCCCTGGGTCTGTTTGAAAAAGGAGAATTATAGGCAGGGGGATAAAATGGAGCAGCCAACCGACAAAAATCTGCAAAAAATGTGGAATTACGCCCGAAAATATGCCGAAAAAAGCGGCACCTATTTTCATCCCGACCACGATGTGACCGAAGGGGTGGTCCTGGGGCTGGCCCATCATATGGATACGCTGGGCCGTCCGCTCTGCCCGTGCAATTTTTATCCCGATAAAGAAGCAGAGGCCAAAAAGCGACGCTGGATGTGCGCCTGCAACGAAATGAAAAAATGGAAATACTGCCACTGACTGCTGTTCGTTGCGGAGGGCGGTCTGCCCATCACGGAATATTTGCCGGAAGACCACGAAGGCCGGCTGATGTATGGTCTGGTCAAAGACCCGCACCCTGATAAGGGCCGGGAATACAAAGACAAAGAGCTTGATGACGAATTAAATTTGATTGAATAATCGGGAATAGAGAAAGAGGAGATTCGGGAAATCCTGAATCTCCTCTTTTTTTTGAGCATTGAACCTAATTGGGCAGCCAGGCCAGCACGCGAAAACCTGTTTCCGTTTCGATGATATGCTCGACCGGCTGCAAACGGGGGTTGATAACCAGCAACCGGTACTCAGAATGTCCCAGCCCCCGGTTATCCACAAAAGCTACCGCCTCTTCATTGGGTGAAAAAACCGGCGTAGACCGTAATTTATCACCCAAAGATTTGTACCAAATAGAGGCCTGCTCCTGGCCAACATCGTAATAAATTAACCGCCCATCCTGGAAAAAAACAAAGGCATTTTCGCGCGGCGACCAGACCGGCACAAAACTGAGGCCGCCCTGTAAATCATCAACATTAACGTTGTAAAGCAGCTTTGGTGATGGATCGGCCTCATCGAGAGTCTCGGTTCTGTCCAGCCAAACGCCTAAATAGAGGCAATCTTCGGTGTTACATTCATCGTCCTTGAGCCG
>Ga0180429_10001060_pt1 | contig 23761 bp, 17 predicted proteins | sample SS_ome_FD_132428 | JGI IMG/M metagenome (GOLD analysis project Ga0180429, IMG submission 132428) | Hypersaline lake sediment archaeal communities from the Salton Sea, California, USA - SS_1_S_1 metaG | ecosystem: Environmental > Aquatic > Non-marine Saline and Alkaline > Hypersaline > Sediment ...
CAATGGCGCGTCCTTAACCGGTATAATTCCGCGCTTCGGTTCAGCGGGGGAGTTACCTTGAGTACGCCATCGACAGATGCAGACGTTTCGACTTTTCAGGGCCTTATCTTCGCCCTGGAGAATTACTGGGCGAATCAGGGTTGTGTGATCCTGCAGCCGCTGGACATGGAGGTCGGGGCCGGTACCTTCCATCCCGCGACCTTCCTGCGCTCCATTGGCCCGGAGCCGTGGAATGCGGCCTATGTGCAACCCTCACGTCGCCCAACCGACGGCCGTTACGGAGAAAATCCCAACCGCCTGCAGCATTACTACCAGTTCCAGGTAGCGATGAAGCCATCACCCAAGAATATCCAGGAGCTATACCTGGGCTCCCTGGAGATGATGGGGATCGACACGCTTACCCACGACATCCGTTTCGTGGAGGACAACTGGGAATCCCCGACGCTCGGTGCCTGGGGGCTCGGCTGGGAGGTCTGGCTTAATGGCATGGAAGTCACCCAATTCACCTATTTCCAGCAGGTCGGCGGCCTCGACTGCCGTCCGGTCACCGGTGAGATCACCTACGGTATCGAGCGGATCGCCATGTACCTGCAGGGTGTGGAGTCGGTATTCGACCTGGTGTGGACACACGGTTCCCAGGGCCCGGTCACCTATGGCGACGTGTTCCACCAGAACGAGGTGGAACAGTCCGCCTACAACTTCGAGCATGCCGACGTGGACTTCCTTTTCGGCCTTTTCGACCAATGTGAGAAAGACTCCGGCAAACTGATCGAACTCGGCCTGCCCCTGCCGGCGTATGAGCAGGTGCTCAAGGCCTCGCATGCCTTCAACCTCCTGGATGCCCGGCACGCGATTTCGGTAACCGAGCGGCAACGCTACATCCTGCGTGTACGTACCCTGGCAAGGGCCGTGGCCGAGGCCTACTACGAAGCTCGCGAAAAGCTGGGCTTCCCGATGGTAAAAGAAGAAAAAGGAGAGGCCGCCAATGGCTGATGTGGCAGATCTTATTTTCGAACTCGGCACCGAGGAATTGCCGCCGGTCGCTTTGAAAAAATTGTCCGAGGCGTTGACCCGCGAATTCGCCGCCGGACTCGATGCGGCGAATCTCAAGCATGGCGAGGTCACCAGTTACGCGGCGCCTCGCCGTCTCGCGCTATTGGTGAAAGACCTGGATACCCGTCAACCGGATCGTGACGTGGAAAAGCGCGGACCTGCGGTCAAGGCTGCTTTCGACGCCGAAGGTAACCCGAGCAAGGCTGCCGAGGGTTTTGCCCGCTCCTGCGGAACCACGGTCGACCAGCTGGGACGGATGCAAACCGAGAAAGGGGAATGGCTGGTCTACCAGGTGCACGAAAGCGGCAAAGCCGCCGCCGAGCTGTTACCGGGTATTGCCGAGAACGCGTTGAACAAACTGCCTATCCCCAAACGCATGCGCTGGGGTGACTCAGAGGCACAGTTCGTTCGCCCGGTGCATTGGCTGCTGTTCCTGCACGGTGACGATGTAGTCGACTGCACAATACTCGACGCGAAATCGGACCGCCTGACACATGGCCATCGTTTCCATCATCCCGCAGCTATCACCATCTATGATCCAGAAGACTACGCAAAAGTATTGGAAGACATGGGGAAAGTGATTGCTTACTTCCCTGATAGACGCCTACGAATAAAGGCTGCTGTTGAGAAAACGGCAAAAGGGCTGGGAGGTGTGGCAGATATCGACAGCGACCTGCTGGACGAGGTCACCGCGCTCAACGAATGGCCCGTGCCCATCGCCGGTAGTTTTGAGGAGAAATTCCTCGAGGTGCCGCACGAGGCGCTGGTCACAACCATGAAGACCAACCAGAAATACTTCCCTGTGTTCGACGAGAGCGGTGGTCTGATGAATCATTTCATCACCATTGCCAACATCGACAGCCGCGACCCGCAGAAGATCCGCGAAGGCAACGAACGGGTAGTGCGCCCACGCTTGGCCGACGCTATGTTCTTCTGGCAGCAGGACGGCAAGAAGAAGCTCGAGGACCATATCGAGTCACTGAAAAAAGTGGTATTCCAGAAGCAACTCGGTTCCATGTTCGACAAGTCGCAGCGCGTCGCAGCGCTGGCTGCCGAAATCGCCGCCGGCATCGGTGGCGATACCGGTCTGGCAATGCGGGCCGGTCAGCTGAGTCGTTGTGATCTGCTGACAGAGATGGTCTACGAGTTCGCCAGCATGCAGGGCATCATGGGCCGTTACCAGGCGACCCGCGATGGCGAGGATCCGGAACTGGCACAGGCCATGGACGAGTTCTACATGCCGCGCTTCTCGGGTGACCGTCTGCCAGAGAGCAAGACAGGTATTGCCATTGCGCTGGCTGAGAGAATCGACACCCTGGTTGGCATCTTTGGCATCGGCCAGAAACCGACCGGCGACAAAGACCCATTTGCCCTGCGCCGCGCCGCGCTGGGTGCGCTGCGGATTCTAAGTGAGCATTCACTTACTTTGAATCTGAAGAATCTACTCAAATTTGCTGCTATTGAATTGAACGATAGAATCGCCGAGGCAGATACGGTCGAGCAGGTTGAAACCTTCATGCTGGAGCGCCTGCGCGGTCTTTATGCCGATAAGGGTATAGCCGGAGACCTGTTTGACTGCGTCGCCGCTGTCAGACCGCACGACCTGGCCGATTTCGAAAAGCGTGTTCAGGCTGTCAGCGAATTCCGCGCCTTGCCGGAGGCCGAGGCCCTGGCTGCCGCCAACAAGCGCATTGGCAATATTCTGAAAAAGGCCGAAGGCGAGGTCTCCGGCACCATCGATCCGGATCGGTTTGAAGAGGACGCGGAGCGTACGCTGGATGCGAGGATTGTGGAGATGTCAGCCACGATCGCGCCAATGAACCAGTCCGGGGACTATGCTGGCGTATTAAAGGCCTTGGCCGGGCTGCGGCCGGTAGTCGACAGCTTTTTTGATGACGTGATGGTCATGGCAGACGAACCTGCAGTGCGTAACAATCGCCTGTCCCTGCTGGCGAGCCTGCAGGCGTTGTTCCTGAAGGTGGCTGACATCTCTCTTTTGCAGGTGCAATCCTGACCCGGAAATCCGATGGCTGACGAGAAAAACAACCTGGCTCCCGAGAATCCCGATTCCTGGGACGCCATGATGGCCGCAGTCCAGGCCTTTCATGACAAGCATGATTTCAAAAACACCGGCGGCGAGGAGCTCAACTACCGGGTGGCCTTGATGGCCGAGGAACTTGGTGAGATCTCTAGTTGTATCACCAAGGGTAAAAGTAAGGACTTACTATCAGAAGAGTTGGCGGATTTACTGATTCTTCTGATGGGAACCGATATTGCCGCCGGGGTCGATCTGAAACACGCGTTCTGGGAAAAGATGGATAAACTCATGCGTCGAGAATCACGCATAGTGAACGGGCGGATCCGGGTTTCAGAGTTTCGGGACATGGGTTGATGCAATTGATCATCCTCGGTCGCGACGGCGTCATCAACAAAGCTTCGCAACAAGGTATCAATACCCCGGATGACTGGGATCCTGTCCCCGGTAGCCTGGAGGCGATTGCACGACTCAATCATGCCGGTTACAAAGTTGCCGTCGCCACGGAGCAACCGGGACTGCGGACCGGGCAGCTTGATCTGGATGCCCTCAATTCCATTCACGCGCGTTTCCATCATTTACTCAGTCGTGTGGGCGGTCACGTCGATGCGATATTCGTTTGTCCACACGGACCTGACGATGCCGACAACTGCGAGGATTCAAAATCGGGCTTGTACCAGAGGATCATTGAACGTTTCTCGATGCCAGCGAGAGTCGTGCCGGTAGTATCAAACGATTTGAACGACCTTCATGCTGCCAAACAAATCGGATCGAAACCCTTCCTGGTTGGCAAAGCTGAGGGAGAGGCGAACCCGCAATACCCGGCTTTCAAAGACCTCAACCACGCCGTGGAGCATTTGTTGACAAAAACACCATGATCCTGATTCGTTCCTTGTTTTATTTCGCCTTGATGTCCATCAGCGTAGTGCTGTTCGGCTTGACAATTGTGTTGCTCGGATGGGCGCTGCCCACCGATTTTAGCGACCGCGTCAGCTCGGCTTGGGGAAGGGCCAATATATTGATGCAACGTTGGATCTGTGGTCTCAAGATCAACATTGAGGGCGCTGAAAACCTGCCCCACGGTAGTGCCATCATCATGTCCAAGCATCAATCGACCTGGGAAACCATTTCCTTGCGTGGGCTTCTCGCGCCACATCAGTCTTGGGTCCTGAAGCAGGAACTGCTGAGTATCCCGATCTTCGGCTGGGCATTGCGTTTCTCGAAGGCTATCCCGATCGACCGCAGCGCAGGCCGCAAAGCTGTCATCAAGGTCGTCAAGGAAGGCACCAAGCGCCTCGAGGAAGGGCGTCTGGTCATCATTTTTCCGGAAGGCACCCGCACGGCGCCGGGTCAACGGAAAAAATACGGCATGGGCGGTGCCATCCTGGCTGAACGCTCCGGATTTCCCGTTGTGCCGATTGCCCACAACGCCGGGGTCTTCTGGCGCCGGCGGGGTGTTAAAAAATATCCCGGTACGATCGAAGTCAGGGTAGGGGAAGCTATTCAAACGGATGGACGAAAGGCTACGGAAATCATGGCCGAGGTTGAAAGCTGGATCGAGACGCAGATGGATCAGCTTCCTTCAAAAAATGGTTTTGATGAAAGTGAACACTCACTTACATAAAAATCCCCTAGCTGCAGGCTGATCACGGAAAGACTGATCAAAACCGGCCGATTAGGGGTCAGCCGCTGGAAAAGGCCTGTGGATAACTCTGGGGAAAACTTGGTATTCCGCTTGGGCGCTGAGACAAATGCAGCTTTTGGGAAAAAGCGACAGGGCACATCAGACGTCGAGATTTTCTACGGTCAAAGCATTTCGCTCTATGAAGTCTCGACGCGGCTCAACCAGATCGCCCATGAGGGTGGTAAAGATCTCGTCAGAGCCCACTGCGTCTTCAATATTCACCTGGAGCAATCGACGGGTTTGCGGATCCATGGTGGTCTCCCACAACTGCTCTGGATTCATCTCGCCCAGACCCTTGTAACGCTGAATATGTTGGCCACGTTTGGCTTCATCCATAAGCCAGGCAAGTGCCTCTTCAAAACTCGCTACCGTGCGTTGCTTTTCACCCCGTGCCACGAAGGCACCTTCTGACAAGAGGTCACCCAGTTGCGTACCCAACTCGGCGACCTTCAGATAATCGCCGCTGTGGAAGAACTCCAAAGTAATCAGTTTTTCCGTCGCTATACCATGCGTCCAGTGCTCCACAACCACAGTTGCCGGCTGCTCTTCTGTTTTTTCCATCAGACGTAGCGTGTAGCGATCCGAAACACTGCCATCAGCCTGAAGACGAGCCTGCAGTTCATCAAGCCACTCCAGCAACTGCTCATGGTTATCCTGCACCATGTCTTCAGTCACTTTGGGCATGTACAACATTCGTTGCATGAGTTGCTCGCCATAACGACGTCCCAGGCGACGCAAAACCGCGGCGACAGTGACATATTCCGATGCAAGGTTTTCCAGTGCAGCGTCAGATAGTGCAGGCGCGTCCTCGCTGACATGCAGGCGCGCTCCATCCAGGGCAGTGCGCAATAGATAAGCATTTAGCGCAGCATCATCCTTGAGGTAGTTTTCCTGCTTCCCTTTCTTGACCTTGTATAGCGGCGGCTGGGCTATATAGATATGGCCGCGCTCAATCAATTCAGGCATCTGACGGTAGAAAAAGGTCAGCAGCAGGGTACGGATGTGAGCACCATCGACGTCTGCATCGGTCATGATGATGATCCGGTGATAACGCAGATTATCAGGGTTGAACTCCTCGCGTCCGATGCCGCAACCCAGGGCGGTGATCAGCGTACCAACCTCTGCGGAGGAAAGCATCTTGTCAAAACGGGCTTTTTCAACGTTAAGGATTTTGCCTTTGAGCGGCAAAATAGCCTGTGTACGGCGGTCTCGGCCCTGCTTGGCGGAACCGCCCGCTGAATCACCCTCCACCAGATAGAGTTCGGAGAGGGCAGGATCCTTCTCCTGGCAGTCCGCCAGTTTGCCAGGCAGGCCGGCCACATCCAATACGCCCTTGCGCCGGGTCATTTCACGCGCCTTACGCGCCGCTTCCCGCGCTCGAGCAGCCTCGATCATCTTGCCCGCAATGGTTTTGGCCTCGGCTGGATTCTCCATCAGGTAATCACTGAGCTTTTCAACCAGCAATGACTCAACCACCGATTTCACTTCAGAGGAAACGAGCTTGTCCTTGGTCTGCGAGGAGAATTTCGGATCCGGGACTTTGACCGACAGAACAGCAGTCAGGCCTTCACGCGCATCATCACCACTGGTAGCTACTTTTTGTTTCTTGGCAAGCGCTTCACGTTCGATGTAACCGTTGAGGGTACGGGTCAAGCCGGCACGCAGGCCGGCCAGGTGAGTACCGCCATCGCGTTGCGGGATGTTGTTAGTGAAGCAGAAAATGTTTTCCTGGTAGGACTCGTTCCACTGCAGCGCAACTTCCACCCCGACATCGTTACGCTCCGCGGTAAAATGGAAGACGTTTTCATGCAAGGGTGTCTTTTTGCGGTTCAGATGCTCCACAAAAGCGCGGATTCCCCCTTCATATTCAAAGACATCCGACTTATCGGTACGCTCATCACGCAACGCTATGCGCACACCGGAGTTGAGAAAAGAAAGCTCCCGCAGGCGCTTCGCCAGGATGTCGTAGTGGAACTCGGTATCCGTGAAGATCTCAGGACTTGGATGGAAACGGATACGCGTTCCGGTCTGGTCCGTATCACCTGCCACTTCCAGCGGTGCCTCTGGTTCGCCCAGACGATACACCTGTTGGTACTTATGACCTTCACGATAGATGGTCAGCTCCAACCTGTCCGAAAGTGCATTAACCACGGAAACACCCACGCCATGCAGTCCACCGGAGACTTTGTAGGAGTTATCGTCAAATTTACCGCCAGCGTGCAGTACGGTCAGGATAACCTCGGCGGCAGACCGGCCCTCTTCCTCGTGAATACCAACCGGTATACCTCGACCGTTATCGGCCACGCTGACCGAATCATCCTGGTGGATGACAACGCTGATCTCGCTGCAATGCCCTGCCAAGGCCTCGTCGATGGAATTGTCTACCACCTCGAAAACCATGTGGTGGAGGCCGGTACCGTCGTCTGTATCCCCGATATACATCCCCGGACGCTTCCTGACAGCATCCAGGCCTTTGAGAACTTTGATCGATGATGTGTCGTAGGTATTTTCGTTATCGGCCATGAGCGACGTTGGACTCCTTCAGAATCGACACATTATACACGTCAGGGCTTTGTTCTGGACGCCTGAAACACACCATGTTCCACGTGGAACATTTTCCAGGCGGCCTGAGGGTCGGGGAGGTCCTCAGGTGACAAAGCCGTCACAAAAGCCTGGTCGAATTCGTTTTGGATACTCTGCAAAAGGGTCATTCGATTCTGCCGATCCAGTTCCGCACTCAGATCGTCGAACAGAAGAATGTCTTCGCTCCCTTTAACACCCCGGGTTATTTCAGACTGAACAAAATGCAGCGCCACGGCGAGCATCTTCAGCTGGCCCCTGGAAAGCCTTCTCCCAGTCCTGACGTTAGCGGATTTGAGCACCAGATCCGCTCGATGGGCACCGGCACCGGTAAACCGCTGCTTTCGGTCTATCTCACGTGATTCCTCGAGGTGCGCGAGTAATGACTGCCCGGCCCGCCAGCCCCGCCGGTAAGTGAGATCGAACTCAAGTTCAAGCTTCCAATGTTCAAGTCGGTGATTCAACCGAACACGCATTTCTTCCACGTATCGTTCGCGATAGCCGTCAAGCTCGGCAGCAAAGCTGCTGAGCTGTTGATCCCACGCCTCGATATCCCGGCCTTGACCTCGCAGTAAAGCGTTTCTTTGTTCGAGGACACGAGTGTACTGTTGCAAGACTTCGAGGTAACGATGTTCCACGTGGAACAATCCGTGGTCCAGAAAGGAGCGTCGGATTTCGGGACTACCAGTCAGCAGTGCCTGCGGCTCTGGGCCGATCCATTGCACCGGTAACAAGCGCAAGATTTCCGATCTCTTTGAGGCCGGTTTACCATCGAGTCGGACCTCCAGATCAGAACGCGTGCGTCGCATCCCAAGAAAGTGTTTGGTTCCCCCGGGGCGGTTTTCAAAACGAGCGGTCAGGATGGCTTCCTGTTGTCCTTCCCGTATAAGCGGGGCAGCCTCGCGATGGCGAAAACTTCTTCCGCGTGAGAGCAGGTAGATCGCTTCCAGCAGGGTAGTCTTGCCACTGCCGTTGCACCCAGCAACAACATTCACACCGGCACCTGGATACAGGACGGACTTTTCGACAATGCGCAGGTTCTGCAGGGAGAGCTCGGTCAGCATGGAGCGACAGTACCACCAGACACAAAAAAGGGGCCAAGCAGCCCCTTATTTCAGCAACTGAAACAATTGATCAAAGGCGCATGGGCATGATGACATATCTGCACTCGTTCGAATCAGCCGGGGTCACCAAGGTGCTCGAATTCGAGTCAACCAAGGCCATATGTACGTTGTCTGTATCAATAACCCCGAGCACGTCCAACAGATACCCGACATTGAACCCGATTGATATCTCGTTCCCCGCGTAATCAACTTCCAGTTCCTCTTCGGCTTCGTCCTGCTCCGGGTTGTGGGCCTGCAGATGCAGTAGACCCTTGCCCAGGCGAAACCGGATACCCCGATATTTCTCGTTAGACAGGATAGACGTGCGGGTCAGCGCCTGACGCAGACTATCTTTGTCGGCACTCAGCTCCTGGGTTTCACCACTTGGCATTACGCGCTCGTAGTCTGGAAAACGTCCATCGATCAACTTTGAAGTGAAGCTCGTTGTACCTGTGTGAATACGCACATGACTGTTGCTGATTTCGATTTCCATTTCATCATCAGTGTCGTTGAGCATCCGTCCCAGTTCGACGACGGCCTTGCGCGGCAGAATGACTTGGATGTCGCTGCCGGTTTCGGCCTCGAAATCGGAGTCACACAAAGCCAGGCGGTGGCCATCAGTTGCAACCGCGCGGACCCTTCCTGCGCGAATCTCCAGCAGCAAGCCGTTGAGGTAATAGCGTACATCCTGGTGTGCCATGGCAAACGCAGTTTTCTCGATCAACCTCTTGAACACCGATTCTGGAATGCGAAACGTCTCGCTAGCGGCTGTTGGTTCAATGCTTGGGTAGTCGCGTGCCGGTAACATCCCCATGGTGTAACGACCTCGGCCTGATCTGAGTGTCGCCTTTTCCCCATCCAACTCAAGGCTGATAGCTGCACCATCTGGCAAAGCCTTGCAGATGTCGATGAGCTTGCGCGCGGGAAGGGTGAACTCAATCTCTTCCGCAACATCTGCCGAAGCAGTCGTGGTCAGTTCAACCTCCAGATCGGTAGCCGTGATCTTTATCTTGCCCGGTGATGTGGCTATCAGCACGTTTGCGAGGATCGGTAGCGTTTGTCGCCTTTCCACCACGTTGCCAGCCATCAGCAAGGGTTTGAGTAGATCGTCTCTATTGGCGTTGATCTTCATCTGCGAGAACTCCGCGTCTTTAATAAAATAAGTTTTTATATAAAAGATTTATTATTGTTATTAGCGCTGGGGAAAAAACCTCACGCTGAAATAATATACTTAAATTTCAGATAGTTACTGTATTTTTTCGCTACTGGAAAGTTCGGTATCCTGCCTGTTTTTTCTGTAGAACACGTGTGGATAACTTTCGGCTGAGCGGTTTCCGGGAATTTGTCTTCAGCTTATCCACATCAGCTACTCAGGGTTCTTAACAGGTTGTTATAGTCTTCAGCGACCCTGGGTTCGGATTCACGTAACTCAGCAATCTTACGTGTCGCGTAAAGTACTGTCGTGTGATCTCTGCCGCCAAATGCGTCGCCAATCTCCGGAAGACTGTGGTTGGTCAGTTCTTTCGCCAATGCCATCGCGATCTGTCTCGGCCGGGCTATGGTTCGGCTCCGTTTACTCGACAACAGATCCGAGGAACGAATTTTGAAATACTCCGCCACGGTTTTTTGAATGTTATCCAGCGTCACCAGGCGTGCCTGAGCATCGATCATGTCACGCAGTGCTTCGCGTGCGAACTCAACGTTTATCTGTTGGCCTGTAAACTGGGCGTTGGCGTTGATGCGACGTAGTGCCCCTTCGAGTTCGCGGATATTCGAGCGGACATGCTTGGCAACAAAAAAAGCCACTTCGTTCGGCAATTCCAGGCCGAAAAGTTGTAACGACTTGCTCATCAGTATGGCGACGCGCGTTTCCAGATCGGGCGGCTCGATGGCGACAGTCAGGCCCCAGCCGAAGCGAGATTTCAGACGATCTTCGAGTCCGTCGACTTCCTTGGGGAAGCGGTCACTGGTGAGAATGATCTGCTGACGTGACTCGAACAATGCATTGAACGTGTGGAAGAACTCCTCCTGAGAGCGTTCCTTGCCGGCAAAGAATTGCACGTCGTCGATCAGCAGCGCGTTTACGCCCCGCATACGTCGCTTGAAGCGTTCGATGGTGCCGTGTTGGAGCGCCTTTACCATCTCGGCGACGAAGCTTTCCGAGTGCATGTAAAGGATGCGCGCGTGCGGGTTTTTCAGTTTGATCAGGTTGCCGACAGCGTGCATCAGGTGCGTCTTGCCCAGTCCCACGCCGCCATAGATGAATAAAGGGTTGTAAACCCGCCCGGGATTTTCGCCAACCTGGATTCCGGCAGCACGTGCCAACTGGTTGGATTTACCTTCCACGAAACTGTCGAAGGTAAACTCGCTGTTAGTGGTGGGCAGTTCGGGTTCTGCTGGATTGCTCCTGGACGCACTCGCGGAAACTCTTCCATCTGTCGCGCCCTTCGGTGCAGATCGAGAATCATTGGCCGCCGGCATTGGATGCGGAACAGCGGATGGCGTGACGGGCTCTGCTTTGGGTGCGCTGCCGATTTCCAGGGTGATGCTCAAAGCCGAATCGCCCAATTCGCCCATGTAAGCGTGCAGCCTTTCGAGATAGTTTTTCTTGACCCAATCGAGAACGAAGGCGTTGGGTGCCATCAGGCGCAAACGACCCTGCGCCTGTACACATTGCAACGGTCTGATCCAGGTATTGAACTGTTGTTCCGGGATGTCGCTCCCTAAACGTTCCAACAGATAGTTCCAGGCGTTAATAACGGAAATTCCCTGAGCATAGAGCGGCCCGCAGATCACCTTTACCGGGCGACCTGAGACATACCGCAGGCAAACCAAAATTCAAAAACGATAGCGTGTAGGGCAGGAACTGCTGTAGTCGCACTTTTTTGCCCCTGGAGCGCCTTTATTCTATCGCTGGGCGAGCAAGTTATCCACAGGGAATTACGAACAATTTTGAATGGTTTGTTATAGAAATTTATAAGTGAGTATTCACTATCTAATTTATCCTGGTATTGTGGATAACCTTCGAGTCGGTGGCTCGCTGAATCGAGCGAGCCGGCAAATAAATTGACAAAATCAAGTTGTTCGCGTATGGTTCCGCGCCTTTCCGGCTTGGTCCGTCCAGCCGCAAATCAACAGACATTCAAGGTACCAGGGTCAAGGTCATGAAACGTACATTTCAACCCAGCAATCTGAAGCGTGTTCGCACTCACGGTTTTCGTGCCCGCATGGCTACCCGTGGAGGCCGCAAGGTGATCAATGCACGCCGTGCCAAGGGTCGCGCGCGTCTGGCAGGCTGATCTGGCGCGGTTCGCACTGAGCGAGCGTGGTCTGCTGCTGTAACCGAGCCCCAGATCTTTCGGGGCACCGCCTTGTCGAATTCCTTCCCACGCAAGCAGCGACTGCTCAATGCCGCAGATTTTCGGCGGGTGTTCGATAAGTCGCTGAAGTCTTCCGACGCTTATTTCACTGTACTGGCACGTCCGGGAGAGTCTCGAACAGCGCCCAGGTTGGGTTTGGCAATTGCCAAGAAACAGCTGCCTCGCGCAGTGGATCGGAATCGTATCAAGCGTTTGACGAGGGAATCTTTCCGTCTCCAGGTTGCGGATGACTGCGGGATGGACTTTGTTGTTATGGCTCGTGCCGGTGTGCGTCGATGCAATAACGCCGAGCTGCGTGCGCACTTGAACACCCATTTCCGGCGCCTAATCGCAAGGCAGCAACAGTCTCAGGCATGACAGCATGCTAGCGGTGCCTTACACTTGCGCCCTTTGTCGGGAGTGCTGTCGTTGTGGGTGGCTCGCCTATTAAAGGTATGTGCCATTTGCCCCGCCCAACTTCCTGCCCTGTAGTCCAAGCGCAAAGAGTTTTAAGCATTCATGGATAACGTCCGCCTGTTTTTGATCATGGCACTGGCCTTCCTCTCCTTGCTGATCTGGGAAGCGTGGCAGGAAGACTATGTCATCCCCAAGCAACAGCAGCAGGTTTCGGCCGATACCGGCAGTGATCTCGTCCCGACGGTTGACGCCACGGACACGCCTGATGCGCCAATCGCGGCAAGCATCGATACGCCGGCAGGCAGTGTACCTACCCCCGGCACTACAAATGCCGAAACCACCAATGCAGCCCGCTTGGTTCAAGTGCAGACTGATACCCTGGATCTGCAGATCGATACCCGAGGCGGCAGCATTGTCGATGCGAAGCTGAACAACTATCCGGTGTCGGTGGATACCCCGGACATCAAGTATCATCTGATGAGCCAGCGTCCCTCGGATTATTTCATTGCGCAATCCGGATTGCTTGGTGCAGATAAAGAGCGTACCCCGAATCACCAGGCTGTCTTCCAGTCAGCCCAGAGCCAATACCGCATGGCTGATGGCGCACAGGACCTGGTCGTGGATTTCACCTGGTCTTCCGCGGATGGCGTCAACATCACCAAACGCTACACCTTTGAACGCGGCAAGCATTCGTTCAAGCTCGAGCACATTGTGAATAACCAGTCCGCCAGTAACTGGGCGGGTCGCGAGTACCGTCAATTGCAGCGTGGCGAGCCGGCAGATTCCGGCAGCATCTTCATGTACACCTACACCGGTGGTGCCATCTACAGCGAGGAAGACAAATACCAGAAATATGATTTTTCCGATCTCGCTGCCGGCGACCTCGATCGTGATGTCAAAAACGGATGGATTTCGATGATCCAGCATTACTTCCTCGCGGCTTTTGTTCCGCCTCGGGAAGAGATGCATCACTTTTATGGCAAGCAGTTGAGCAACGGTCGTGCTGTGATTGGCACCTATACACCGGCCAAAACGGTAGCGCCCGGTCAACAGGCCAGCTTCGAAGGTTTGATGGTTATCGGCCCGAAACTCCAGGCCGAGCTGGAACCACTCGCGGAAGGGTTGGACCTGACCGTTGACTATGGTTGGCTGGCTCCCATTGCCATGCCGATGCACTGGATCCTCGATTGGATCAACAGTTTCATCAACAACTGGGGCTGGACCATCATCATCTTCACCATCCTGATCAAGGCGGTCTTCTTCAAGCTGTCGGAAACCAGTTACAAGTCCATGGCCAACATGCGCAAGCTGACGCCGCGTATCCAGGCGCTCAAGGATCGTTACGGCGATGACAAGCAGCGCATGCAACAGGCCATGATGGAGATGTACAAGAAGGAGAAGATCAATCCGCTGGGTGGCTGCCTGCCGATGTTGATCCAAATCCCGTTCTTCATCGCCCTTTACTGGGTTCTGCTCGAATCGGTCGAGATGCGCCAGGCACCCTGGATACTGTGGATCGATGATCTCTCGATCAAGGATCCCTACTTTGTCCTGCCGGTCATCATGGCCGTCTCCATGTTCGTGCAGCAGAAGCTCAACCCGGCACCGCCCGATCCCATGCAGGCGAAGATCATGCTTTACCTGCCTCTGGTGTTCGGCATCATGTTTGCCTTCTTCCCCGCTGGTCTGGTCTTGTACTGGGTGGTCAACAACCTGCTGTCGATCGCACAGCAATGGGTGATTACCCGGCGCATCGAGGCCGGCGAGAAGGTTTAACGTCAGGCCGTGGCCGCAAGCGTCACGGATACGATCGCGGCGATTGCGACGCCACCGGGTCGAGGTGGCGTGGGTATCGTGCGTATCTCGGGTCCTGGCGCGCTACATATCGGTACCCGTGTTACCGGTATTCAGCCGCAGGCACGTCACGCGCATTATTGCGGTTTCAAGGGCGCCGAAGGACAACTTCTCGACGAGGGTCTTTTCCTCTACTTTGCGGCGCCGAATTCCTTCACCGGTGAAGACGTTGTCGAGTTGCAGGGCCATGGTGGCCCGGTGGTAATGGACCTTCTGTTGGAGCGTTGCGTGCAACTCGGTGCACGGATTGCGCATGCCGGGGAGTTCAGCGAACGTGCTTTTCTCAATGATAAGTTAGACCTTGCCCAGGCCGAGGCAATTGCCGATCTGATCGACAGTGAGACCCGGGCCGCTGCCCGGTTGGCAGTGCGTTCCCTGCATGGCGAATTTTCCCAACGCGTGCATGAACTGGTCGAGAAGATCACCCATTTGCGCATGTATGTGGAAGCCGCGATTGATTTCCCGGAAGAAGAAATCGATTTTCTCAGCGACGGAAAGGTAGAGTCCGACCTGCTGTCAATTGTCGAAAAAATCGAACATCTGCGGGTATCGGCGAACGTGGGGCGAGTGCTGCGCGATGGTATGAAACTGGTTATCGCCGGTCTGCCAAACGCGGGTAAATCGAGCCTGCTGAACGCCTTGGCTGGCAGCGACAGCGCCATTGTCACCGACATACCGGGCACTACGCGCGACGTGTTGCGCGAAAGCATCCAGATCGACGGTATGCCGATTCACCTGATTGATACTGCAGGGATCCGTGACAGCGCGGACACGGTTGAACAAATTGGTGTTGAACGCGCACGTCGCGAGATAGAACAGGCGGATCGGATCCTGTGGGTCTATGATGGTGCCGCTGATCCACAGCATCAGGCTTTTGACCCGCACCATTTACCCGAGGGCGTACCGGTCACTTTCGTGCATAACAAGGGCGATCAAAGTGGTATTGGCTATGGCGTCAATAAAGAGGAAAACGAGACCACGATCGTAATCAGTGCCAAAGAGGGTAGGGGGATCGATGCCCTGCGCCAACACCTGCGTGGATGCATGGGGCTCGAACAGACCACTCAAGGTGAATTCATCGCACGGCGTCGTCACCTGGATGCCATCGAGCGTGGCTATCAACATCTGCAGGATGCGAAGCAGGCCATGGGTGCTGGAATGGAAGGCGAGTTGATCGCTGAGGACCTGCGCCTCTGCCAGAATGCCCTTGCGGAAATCACCGGCGAATTTACTGCTGATGACCTGCTCGGTGAGATATTCGGCAGTTTTTGTATCGGTAAATGAGTCGATCACTGCGCATTGGTTTCTTTGATTCCGGTCTTGGTGGGCTATCCGTATTAAGGCATGCGCCGATGCGGATTGCACAGGCCAGCTACATCTATGTCGCTGATTCAGCCTACGCTCCTTACGGCGATCAAACCATCGAGGCTGTGCGCGAACGTAGCCTTCTGATAGCACGCTTTCTGTACTCTCAGGAAGTGGATGCGATGGTGATCGCATGCAACACGGCTACCGCCCTGGCAGCGGAGCTTATTCGCGCCAATGTCGATATACCGGTGGTGGCCATGGAGCCGGCCATCAAGCCGGCTATGCAACAGAGCCGTAATCATCGTGTCGTGGTGCTGGCAACCGAATCGACGTTGAACAGCGAACGTTACCTGAACTTGAAGAACCAGCATGCCTGGGATGGTGAGGTGATAGAGCGTGCCTGCCATCATTGGGTGGAAGCGGTGGAGCAGGGCGACCTGGATGATGAAGGGCTCTACAAACTGGTTGAAAATGAACTTAGTGATATTCAAAGCGAAGATGCCGACACTTACATCCTGGCGTGTACCCACTTTCCTTTCCTGCGGCAACAGATCGCCAGGGCATTGAACGATAATGAAAGTGTTATTGATCCGGCACCTGCGGTCATCGATCAGCTGGCCCGCGTTTTGAAATTGTCGCCGACTCTGGCTGTACATGAGCCGCCGGAACTTCTCATGTATACCAGCGGCGACACGGAACAGGTGTCATGCCGTGTAAAAAGTCTCCTGGGTTGGCAGGTCGAGGCAAGGCGTCTGCCGTTCTAATTGAGTTGCAGTTGTTTGATGTAACGTTGCAGTTGCTGTAACTGACGCGTCTTCGAGACGCGCCCGTAACGCAGGTGAACATACAAGCGTACGATCTTTTGCAGGGCATCATGGTTTTCCGGCCAGCGATCTGATGCAATTTTCAATACCTGAAGCGGCCCGAACCAGGGAGGAATTTCCAGGCCTTTGCGTTGCATGAGTGCCAGCAGGTCTTGCCACTGTTTTAGTGTGGGATCGCTTTGCGGTCTATTGCGCAGAATGCTGACCACATATGCGAAAGCCATACCCAGACCGAGAATCGCCACGATAGCCAAGCCGTATTCATAGCCTGCCAGATCCTTGAAGCCGAGGTTTTCCAACAGGCTGGTCTGGCTTTGCTGGCTGAACTCGAGCACCCATCTATGCCAGCCGATTTCGGCGGCATCCAGAATCCAGGAGGCCTCGCGGACCAGATTGGAAAACACACCGTCATTGGCCACCTGAAACACCACCGCGTCAGCTTCACTGGATTGTGCTGCGTCGATTGCTTGTTCGATACGTTCCGGCGCCACCGCGGCAGTGGGGTCCACGCGTACCCAGCCTTCATCTTCAAGCCAGACTTCATTCCAGGCATGGGCGTTGAATTGGCGTACCACCCAGTGATCGGCCCGGGGGTTGTACTCGCCCCCCTGGTAACCCAAAACAACGCGTGTGGGAATTCCGGCCAGACGCATCAAGACGGCAAAGCTACCCGCATAGTGCTCGCAGAAACCGCGTTGGGTCTCGAACAGAAACTGGTCGACCGGGTCTTCCTGCAAGATGCCGGGGCTTAGCGTGTAAACGAAGGGTTGCTCGGCAAAATAGCGTAACGCCGTCTGCACAATGGCAGCCGGATCATTGCCATTTTGTTGTTGCCAGTCCTGCACCAGCTCACGCGTACGCTGTGAGACCCGTGACGGAAGGGCCAGACCCATCTCGCGCTGACGCTGGCTGAAACCCCAGGCGTTGTAATCGGTGTAGGCACTAAGTTGAAAGGTACTGCGTTCCGTCAATGGTTCGGGCGATACAACCCGTAAATCGTCGTTTAGCAGCAATGCTCCTGGTGCACTACCGGGCATATCCAGGGCAAATACCCAAGGCTGGTGCGATGGTTCCAGCGTGATCTCGTAGCCAAGATGAGAATCATCATCAACCAGCAACCCTGTTGGCTTGGCTGTGCTGGGCTCGGGTTTCCACGTGGTGCCGTCAAAATGCCACAGCACCAGCCCGCGCCAATAGAGTTGGTTCTGCGGTGGGGTATCCGCGTCAAAACGTACGCGAAAGGCCATAGCACCGGACTGCGACAATCGGCCGATTGCGCCCAGCTGCATCTGATCACTGATGCCGCTGATGCCGGAATGTTGCTCTATCTGGATGGTCCACAAAGGCGTATCCAGGCGGGGAAACACGACAAACAATGCCAGCGCAGCGGGTACCGCGCTGATCATCAAAACCGTACTGCTTGTCAGTGTGCGGCGCATATCCAGGTTGACCCGGTTCAGCATTACCAGGAGCGCGCCAAGTAATCCGGACAACGGGAACAGATAGATGGCGAGCCAAAGGCTCTGGTGAAAAAGGAACTGTGTCAGTACCAGGAAGAAACCCAGATACACGCACACGTAAACATCGCGTCGGGTCTTCAATTCCAGGAGCTTCAGGCCAAGCATCACCACCAGCAAAGCGGTTCCCAGTGAGCGGCCATCAAACAGATCAACATTGAGTGCCACGTTGGCGATGCCGACAATGAGCAATACCCCCATCGCCCAGCGACCCGGCAGCAGACGCGGTTGGGCGATGGCAGCCAGGCGCCAGATGACGGTGACGATAAGAAAGATAAAAAGCCAGGTGCTCAGGTTGGCAGCGTGTGGCAGTGTCACCAGCAGCAACAGCAGCACCAGGAGTTGTACAACCGCGTCGGCAACCCGTGCCTGGGCGAGAGCGTCAATCATCCCGGTGCCTGTTCGTCAACACATGCCAGGGCCAGAAGACAGGCATGGCGATGCGGTGCACCAAGCGCGGGTTCAATCAGCAGGCCAGGCAGGCGCAATCCGTAGGGAATACCATTCTCTTCGGCATCCAGGGTGGCTCGGGTCAGTTGCGAGACCTTGTCTTCGGTTGAGCCGCTGAGTGCAAACCAGTCCAGCAGTTGTGGCTGGCCCAGGGGACTGGTGAACTGCTTGCTCATCAGGCCACGTTCGCGGGCCAGGGTTTTCCAATCGATATGTCGGGGCGAGTCGCCATGGCGATAATCGCGCAGCGCAAAAAAATCATCGTGACCTTGTTTATCCATCCCCTGTTCACCAGAGGTGTCCAATTCCCTTGTCAGGGGTGGACTGATGGATGCAGGTTTGGGGTAAACCAAGACTCTCCCTTCTAATGATACGTAACACCAGGCCCGGAACAGCCCAAGTGGATATCGGGAGCTGACAGTCACTCGCCCAGGATACAACCAGCCGCGTCGACCGGTGGGCAATGCAACCTCGAGTAACTGGTTTCGCCCATTGGCAGGCAGATCATCGATGGCCGCTTCATCGTCGATCTGTACCTGAATGGCAGGGTGCTCGATGCCGTCTCCGCTGTTAAGTTGGAAGCGTAAGAGGATGTGTTGTCCGCAGAACACCGGCTCGCTGTAGAGAAGTCGCAGCTGTACCCCGCGCAGATTCCGCCAGGTCTGGTACATGGCATTGACCGCCATGCTGACCAGAAAGAAGGTCAGCAGGTAAGCCGGGTTGTTTCCATAGTTCAGGGAGCCGATCAGCATAAGCACTAGCAAGGCCGCGAATAAGAGGCCGTAGCGTGTCGGCAGAATGTAAATGCGCCTACCACTGATCGTGGCGATACCGCCGGGACTACTGGTTTCGATCCTTGCCCGGGAGCGTAACCTTGCGGCCAGCGTGCTCACGGGATCGACACGCTTTCGATCAGCTGTTGCAGGCTTTGCTCGGTGGCCTGACCGTCATGGCTGTTGAGACGATGCCCGGCAACAGCGGGTATTACCGCCTGGATATCTTCCGGGAGTACCTGGTGACGTCCATCGACCATGGCCCAGGCCCGGGCGGCACGGATCAGGCCTAATCCGGCCCGCGGTGAAAGACCTTGCAGCCATAGTCCGGATTCGCGGGTGAACTGCAGCAGGGTCTGTACATAGTCCAGCAGCGCGGGCGCGCAATGCACCTGTTCAACCTCCTGCTGCAGTTGCATCAGTTGACTGACGTCGAGTTGTGCGATCAGGTGTTGCAGCAGTTCACGTCGATCCTCGCCGGCCAGGAGCGCGCGCTCGGCCTGTGCATCCGGGTAACCCATGCTGATGCGCATGAGAAAACGATCGAGCTGAGATTCCGGCAACGGGTAGGTGCCTATCTGGGTTGCAGGATTCTGCGTAGCCACCACGAAGAAAGGCCTGGGCAGGTCGTACGTCTGGCCGTCGGCCGTAATCTGTTGTTCTTCCATGGCCTCCAGCAAGGCGCTCTGGGCTTTTGGCGTCGCGCGGTTGATCTCGTCGGCCAACAATAACTGGGTGAATACGGGACCCTGATGAAAATGGAAGCTGCCGTCTGCACGGTCATAGATTGAGACCCCCAGGATATCCGCCGGCAGCAGGTCACTGGTGAACTGGATCCGCTGGTATTCCAGGCCGAGTACCTGGGCGAGGGTATGCGCGAGCGTTGTTTTGCCAACACCGGGCTGATCCTCGATCAGCAGGTGGCCGCGCGCTAACAGGCAACACAAGGCCAGACGTGTGGCCTGCGATTTGCCAATGATGATGCGGTTGGCCTCGGCCAATACATGCTGCAGGGGATGAGCATCATCCATGGGTTGAACCTTTCCAAACATCTCTGAATTCCCCTGCGGTTAGACGCCGTCAACGCGCACGGAACGCACACTCAGGTCGCCGCTCTGGTGCTCAAGTACCAACCAGGGATAGCCGTCCCGGAATGCTTTATCCCGAACGGAAAAAATTTCTGTCTCGTCGATCTTCACGCTGACAGTCCCATCCGGACGCTGTTCCCAGCTGATATCGTGAAAGCGCCCGTCGTTGAGTGCTATGTTCAATGGCCGGTTCTCGACGATAGCGCCGCGCCCGCCACGGATGCGTTGCAGTTCGATGAAACCACGGGCACCGGTATCAAGGTACAGGCGGTAGCCATAATTACCCTGGGTACTTTGCAGTAGCGAAAGCTCGAAGCGCGTGTTCTGGTTCGCACCCGTTCGCACCGTCGTGGTCATGGCAAAGGCATTGGTCACATCAGCTTTCAGGCGAATTCGGTTGGGGCCGCCGGCATTTGCATCACGCTCTGGCGGTTGCGCCGGAAGGGTCGCTGTCGAGGAGTCACTCGGGCCGAGTGCCTGGTTGAGCAGGGCACCGACAATCAGTCCGCTCAAAGCAGCCTCCGGCGATTGCTGTGCGGTGTTTCCTGGGGGTGTCTGCTGACTGTTGCGGTAACTGTCCACGGAACTTGTCAAACCTTGCCCACGCAAGATACGGAAATCCCCGGCCAGTACCTGCCAGCTCGGGTTTCGGGTGAAGTCCCCGTCGGCGAAATCCTCAAACAATATCGCGCGTTGCCATGGGCGGTCGTACTCCGCTACCAGGTCATCCAGGGAACGCAGTAGCCAACGGTCGGCAGCGTTTTTCTGCCTTGCTTCCTGCGCCAGCTTTCGCAAATCCTCGAGCAGTTGCGTGTTTTCGTTGCCAGCCGCCTGCAGGTGCGATGCACCAAGCGTAAGCATCGCGATCAGCGAGGCCAGGAAGAAATGGGTTTGGCGCATGGGGGCTCTCCTTTGAGGCAACAATTTCTCAGTTTAACTGACCGGACAGTGGGATCATCGTTCTTTGCTCCCATTCAGAGAGCAGGTGAATTGCGTTGACTCGGGCACAAAACGGACTCGCCTCTTGTCTGTTTCGACGGCTGTGGCGAATCCTGTAACGTTCCGCTTGGAAGTTTGTGCGCTGATTTCCCTGATTAGCTCAACGGTGACGGCTCTCAAACCATCCACTAGAATTAAATCCCTGATTTATCGACAGGTTTGTTCCCATGTTTCACTCAGACAGCTACCAGGTGATTGTTGTCGGCGGCGGCCATGCCGGCACCGAGGCCGCGCTGGCGTCTGCGCGCATGGGCGCGAAAACCCTGCTGTTGACGCACAACATCGACACCCTTGGGGCCATGAGCTGCAATCCGGCTATCGGCGGGATCGGCAAGGGACACCTGGTCAAAGAGGTCGATGCCCTGGGTGGTCTGATGGCGCGAGCCGCTGACCAGGGGGGCATCCAGTTCCGCACGCTCAATTCGCGCAAAGGGCCAGCGGTCCGCGCGACCCGCGCACAGGCCGACCGCGTCTTATACAAGGCTGCGGTGCGACACGCGCTGGAGAACCAGCCCAACCTGGACATATTCCAGCAGGCGGTTGACGATCTGATCGTCGAGCAGGACCGTGTCGTGGGCGCAGTCACCCAGATGGGCCTGAAGTTCAAGGCCGAGGCGGTGGTCCTGACCGTCGGGACATTTCTTGGCGGGCGCATTCATATCGGCCTGGAAAACTACCAGGGAGGGCGTGCGGGCGACCCACCGAGTAATGCCCTGTCCGCCAGACTTCGGGAATTGCCTTTCAATGTCGAACGCCTAAAGACCGGTACCCCGCCACGCGTGGACAAGCGCAGCGTGGACTTCAGTGTGCTCGAGGAACAACCGGGCGATGATCCGGAACCCGTGTTTTCCAGCATGGGACGGCGCGAGGAGCACCCGCGGCAGGTGCCATGCCATATCACCCGTACCAACGAGCGCACGCACGACATCATTCGCGGGGGCATGGATCGTTCGCCCATGTACACCGGCGTCATTGAAGGTATCGGTCCGCGTTATTGCCCGTCGATAGAGGACAAGGTGGTGCGCTTCGCCGACAAGGATTCGCACCAGATCTTCATCGAGCCGGAAGGTCTGACCAGCAACGAGTTGTACCCCAATGGTGTTTCGACCTCGCTGCCATTCGATGTGCAGATCGAGCTGGTGCGTTCGATGAAAGGTTTCGGGAATGCCTTCATTACCCGACCGGGTTATGCCATCGAGTATGACTTTTTCGATCCGCGTGATTTGAAAGCATCCCTCGAAACCAAGTTCATCGAAGGCCTGTTTTTTGCTGGCCAGATCAATGGCACCACGGGCTACGAGGAAGCTGCAGCCCAGGGCCTGCTGGCAGGTACCAATGCGGTATTGAAGGTGTTGGATAAAGACAGCTGGTGTCCACGTCGCGACGAGGCCTACCTGGGCGTGCTGGTCGACGACCTGATCACTCGCGGTACCCTGGAGCCCTATCGTATGTTCACTTCGCGTGCTGAGTACCGGTTGATGCTGCGCGAGGACAATGCCGATCTGCGCCTGACGGAAAAAGGCCGCGAGCTCGGCTTGGTCGGGGACGAGCAATGGGCCTTTTTCGATCGCAAACGCGAAGCCGTGGAAATGGAACAGCAGCGCCTGCGCGAGACCTGGGTGCGCCCCGGCGATATCGATGACGAGCAGGCGAACGGGTTGATAGGCGACTTGCTGCGCAAGGAAACCCGGGCCTATGACCTGGTCAGTCGTCCGCAGTCTGATTACACCAAGGTCACCTCAATCGGTAGCGTGGGTAGAGCGAATATCGATGCGGACCTGCGCGAACAGGTAATCGATCAGGTTGAGATCCAGGCCAAGTATTCTGGCTATATTGAACGCCAGCGGGACGAGGTCGAACGCGCCAGGCAGGCAGAAAAAACCCGGTTGCCACAAAATTTCGACTATGCCGACGTAAAAGGTTTGTCGGCCGAGGTCAGCGAAAAACTTGCGCGGCATAAACCGGAGACCATCGGCCAGGCCGGCCGTATACCTGGCGTGACCCCGGCTGCCCTGTCATTGCTGCTCGTTCATCTGAAAAAACGTTCCGCCTAAGCTGAGAGAACCACTGTGCTGATTGTTGTATCCCCTGCCAAGAAACTCGATTACGAAACGCCACCGACGATCGACAAGGCGACGCTGCCTGGTTACCTGGATCAATCGCAGATCCTGATCGACCGCTTGCGCCAATATTCCGCAATCGACCTGGCCGAACTGATGCACCTGAGCATGAACCTGGCGGAGCTGAACTTCGACCGTTATGAAAATTGGCAACAGCAAGTCGATGAGACGACCGGCAAACAGTGCGTGCTTGCCTTTAAAGGTGACGTTTACCAGGGCTTGGATGCGGAAAGCTTTAGTGAAGACGATCTTGAGTATGCGCAAGAGCACCTGCGCATTCTCTCCGGCCTTTACGGTCTGTTGAAGCCACTCGACCTGATGCGCCCCTATCGCCTGGAGATGGGTACCAAGTTGCAGAACGAGCGCGGTAAGAACCTCTATGAATTCTGGGGCACGCGCATTACCGATGCGATCAATGAGCAGTTGAAAAAGCAGGGCGATGACGTCCTTATCAATCTCGCTTCCAACGAGTATTTCAAATCGGTCAAGCCGAAGCTTTTGGAAGGGCGAATCATCACGCCGCAGTTCAAGGAAAAGAAAAATGGCCAGTACAAAATGATTGGCATCTATGCCAAGAAGGCACGTGGACTACTCAGC
>Ga0180429_10001062_pt1 | contig 23734 bp, 28 predicted proteins | sample SS_ome_FD_132428 | JGI IMG/M metagenome (GOLD analysis project Ga0180429, IMG submission 132428) | Hypersaline lake sediment archaeal communities from the Salton Sea, California, USA - SS_1_S_1 metaG | ecosystem: Environmental > Aquatic > Non-marine Saline and Alkaline > Hypersaline > Sediment ...
CGTTGAAATAAAGGCTACCGATGAAGGCCAGAAAACAAAAATGAAAGAGATTACCGGTGGATATGACAAAAACGTAATGGCTTTACTGCACAACGACAGCGCCGCAATCCAGGCTAACGGCGTAATCTGATGCCCTCTCGATGACAAATGACCGCGCATTGGGTCTCGGCAAAGTGCCGACCAATTGGCAAAACCTGAGGAAGCAGGATCGAGAAGAGTACCTGAAAGGAATGGCGGGCGGCCTGCCGCTGGAGATTGAGGGATCAGCGGAGCGGCGGAGCCTTACAGAGACTGGTGCAGGCTACCGGTCGGCTACTAACAGCTTGACATGTTCGTCGAGGAACTCGAGAAAGGTGGTCGCGACCACCGATAGCTGTTTGCCACCGGGCGTGACCACGTACCAGTGCCGCTTGAGCGGAAAACCCTGGACATTCAGTTCGACGATCGCCTCGCTCCCGGCCAGTGTGTTGATGGCGTGCCGCGACATGATCGACAGGCCCAGACCACCGGCGACTGCCTGCTTAATCGCTTCGTTGCTGCCGAGTTCCATCTTCACTTTGAGCGGGGTGTTTTTTTCCTCGAAAAGTCGCTCGACGGCGATACGCGTACCCGACCCTTCCTCGCGCATCAGGAACATCTGATCCGCCAGCTCCGAAAAACGCAAGCGACGCCGCTTGGCAAGCGGATGCGAGGCTGGCGCAACAACAACCAGCGGGTTGTCAATCAGAGGGCGACTGACGATGTCGATATCATCCGGCGGTATACCCATCACATAAAGGTCGTCTTCATTGCGCGCCAGGCGCTCGAGCAGGCGATCCCGGTTTATCACCTCCATCGCCACGTCGATCCCGGGATACTTGGCGCAGAAAGGACCCAGCACGCGGGGCATGAAGTACTTGCTCGTTGTCACCACCGCGATCTTCAGACGGCCGCGCTTGAGACCCTGGAGGTCAGCGATCGACTGCTCGAAACGCGCCCAGGTATCGAGCCAATCCGTGCACACCCCGAGCAGCAGCCGGCCCGCATCGGTCAGGAAGAGTTTCTTGCCCACCTGTTCAATCAGCGCCAGCCCCACCTCATCCTGCAACTGACGCACTTTCTTCGATACGGCCGGCTGGGTGATGAACAGTTCCTTGCCGGCGCCGGAAAAGCTCCCTAGCCGGGCAACCGCCTCGAAGGCCTTGAGTTGTCCCAGTGTGACTCGCATGCCGGGCATCAGACGATTCCTCCACGAATAACTAAAAAGATATATTAAGACAAATTGAATGTCATTTTTGTTTGTGATGGATCTGATGGCGGCATGGCCAACGCTCCGCTGCCCCAAGCACCCCACGATCTTGCCCTTCCAACCTTGCGATTACCCCTTGCTGAGCAAGGAATATTCGACCTTCTTACATCACCGCGATACCCCGGCATGCCACCTGGCACGTGCGGGCTGACGCTGAGCGTCAGCCACGCCTGTACAGCCCCCCTGATGGAATAATTTCATATATAACCAAAACTGCATACCTAGGCCATATTTTTGTCATTTAACTTTTGATTTATCTGCCCGGATGATTACCCCAACCGATATGCAGCCCATGCCACCGCTAAAGGCATGCGCGGGCTACACACTTCATAGCAGAGGAGAAGGTTGTGATTATTCCAAAAGCCATCATGTTGACCGCCGCCCTCGGCACGGCGTTATTACTGGGTAGCGCCACTGCCTCAAGCCTAGCGAGCCTGCCTTCCCAACCGGGCAGTGCCCTGCCATCCCTGGCTGTGGGAGAAAACGAAAGCACTGCCGCGCGCTGCGGCGCCAGGGCAAGCACCGACAGCATCGCCCTGCAGCCTCTACCCAACGCCTACATGATCGTGAATGGTCGAGTGTTCTCGCTCACCGATGTCTTTACCTGCGCGAGGCGGCTGCATACGGCGCGCCTTTCCTCGGCAAAGGGCGGATAGCCCTATCAAATCCCTAGCGAATTCCGAAGCCACACAACCTGTTAAGGAGAGTTAAGTTGGAACCCTTACTGGAATTTCTCACCAAGTTCGTCGCACAACTGCAGTCGCCAACGTTGGCGTTCCTGCTGGGCGGCATCCTGATCGCGGCCCTCGGCTCGCGTTTGACGATCCCCGACTCGATCTACAAGTTCATCGTGTTCTTGCTGTTGATGAAAGTCGGACTGAAAGGCGGCATGGCGATTGGCGAAGCCGACCTCGCCGCCATGCTGCTGCCCGCGCTCTTCGCGGCACTGATGGGGTGCCTCATCGTCCTGATCGGCCGCTACACGCTGGCCAAACTGCCCGGCATTCGCACCGAGGACGGGATCGCGACTGCCGGCCTGTTTGGCGCGGTGAGTGGATCGACACTCGCAGCAGGCATGGTCGTACTCGAGACCTCGAACATCACCTACGAACCCTGGGCACCGGCGCTCTATCCGTTCATGGACATCCCGGCACTGGTGCTCGCCATCGTACTCGCCAGCCTTTATCTAAAGCGCAAGGACGGCTCTGGCGAGAAGGTGAAGATCTGGCCAATCGTTAAGGAAAGCCTGCAGGGCTCGGCACTTTCTGCCCTTTTGCTCGGTATCGCCCTCGGCCTGTTCACGAACCCCGACAAGGTCGTCGACACCTTCTATGAACCACTGTTCCGTGGCCTTTTGTCGGTACTGATGCTGGTCATGGGCATCGAGGCCTACGCCCGTCTGAAAGAACTCCGACGCGTGGCGCACTGGTTCGCCGTCTACGCTGCCTTGATGCCGATCGTGCACGGCTTGATCGCGTTCGGGCTCGGGTACATCGCCCACGTGACCGTTGGCTTCAGCCCGGGCGGCGTGATACTGCTTGCGGTGATCGCGGGTTCGAGTTCCGACATCTCCGGGCCGCCTACCCTGCGTGCCGGCATACCTACGGCCAACCCGTCGGCCTACATCGGTTCGTCGACGAGTATCGGTACCCCGGTGGCGATCGCGATCGGCATACCGCTCTACATCGGGCTCGCCGGGATCGTGTTCTGATCCGCAGGAAAGTCCACGCACGCCAAGCCCCGGGGCGGCTGCCGCCCGGGGTAATCAGATCAAAGCCAGGTTGAAAACCACTCAAGGTTTTGCCCGGCATGAACACACAGGAACACAGAGGATTAATTCGCCATGTCAACACAAGCTACCAAGCTCGTCATCATCACCGAGATGTTGTTGTTCAAACATATCGTGCGGATCCTGGAGGCCGCCGGCGCGACCGGTTACACGGTAACCGCGGCTGAGGGCAAGGGCAGTCGCAATACCCGCAGCCCCGGCCACCCTTCGGTGTCGGACACCTACGAGAAGATCAAGGTCGAGATCATCACGGTGGACGATGCGGTTGCCCGGAGGATCGCCGACGAGATTGCCGCAAATTACTTCGATAATTTCTCCGGGATCATCTTTATTACCCCGGTCGAGGTGCTGTACGCCCACTCGCTGTAGAAATGCCGGGCCGAGTGTGGCCGGTCGCTCCAGGTACACGGACGTACCAATATTCGCGACTCGCAGGCGAGAACAGCCGGGCAAGGGTTCGGCCGGGTCCTGCGCCCTCGAGGAATAGCTGGGCCAGCAAGGGCCTTGAACGGTGTTCCCCGGCAATCGTTTGGTGCCAGCCAATGGGCCAAAGTGCTGGCGCCGGGTCGAGAGAGGCTGACACGTCATTACCCTGTTCGACCGTCAGTCAGGGGGCATCTGACCCTATGGTAATATCATCGCCTCAGCACGCCTCCGCCGATGCACGGCGCGCACTTGGACCATTTGAAAAACTCGAGCATAGAAGTACCTTGCGATTTCCACTTTCCTCCGCCACCTACCATCGGTTCCCGCCCCGCGATACCGCTCGTGACCATTGTTCGCTCACCAGAGCGACACTGAGCTAGCCGATGGCCGGCATATCCGAGGGTCAAACTGGCGGCTTGGATTGGTGGGAGCGCAGTCTGTTCATCGCGCTGCCGGCCATTGCCTTGGGCTTGGTGTTGTGGAAGCTGTTGCTATTGGAACTGCCGCTGCGGGCAAGCTGGTCATGGATTCCGGCACTGGGCATCGACCTAGTGTTTCACATCGACGGCCTGTCGGCTTTGATGCTGTTGATGATCACCGGAGTGGGTACCGCGGTATTCGTCTACGCCGGCGGTTACCTGGCCGGGCACCCGGGACAACGGCGCCTCTACGTGCTTTTGAGCCTGTTCATGGCAGCCATGATCGGCAGTGTCACCGCGGATCACCTTATCGTCTTGTTTATGTTCTGGGAGGCGACCAGCGTGCTGTCGTTTCTGCTCGTCGGATTCGACCACGAGCGCGCCGAAAGCCGTCGGTCCGCCCAGCAGGCACTGATGATCACCGGTGCCGGTGGGTTGGCGCTGCTGGGCGGTTTCATACTGCTCGGGCAGACGACTGGCACCTACGTCATCAGCGAAATCGTAGTGGTTTTGCCAGGGCTTTCAGCCACGCCTCAACTGACTGCCGCGCTGGTACTGATCCTGATCGGAGCCTTCACCAAGAGCGCACAGTTTCCCTTTCATTTCTGGCTGCCGAACGCAATGGCCGCGCCGACGCCCGTTTCCGCCTACCTGCACTCGGCGACCATGGTAAAGCTTGGCGTATACCTGCTAGCGCGTCTCGATCCTGGCTTCGGCGAATGGCCACTATGGGAACTAGCGCTCAAGGGGGCCGGCTCGATTACGGCGGCCTGGGGCATGGTGTTGGCGCTGCGCGAGCGCGACCTTAAACGCATTCTCGCCTGGTCCACGGTCGCCACCCTTGGCACGCTGGTGACACTCGTTGGTCTGCGCGGCGAAGGCGCAACGGTCGCGGTCGGGACACTGCTGCTGGCACACGCGTTGTACAAGGCGCCACTTTTCTTCGTCGCGGGCAACATCGACCACGGTACCGGTACACGCATCATTGATCGCCTTGGAAACTTACGCCACGCAATGCCGTGGACGGCAGCTGCTGCGTTGCTCGCCGGCGCATCCATGGCGGGTATGCCCTTGTCGTTCGGCTACATCGTCAAGGACGTGATTCTCGAGGCGAAGAGCGCCGGGGATGTGTTCGCCCTCGCCAAGGCCGCGAACACCGTCTTCGGTGCCGTGGCCGTGGCCGTGGCCGGGGTCGCCGCTGTACGCGTGTTCTGGCGCCACCCCGGCGTCAACGTAACCTGTGAGGCACACGAGGGCAGCCCTGCCCTCTTCGTCCCGCCACTAATCCTGGCGCTGGTTGGCATCACGCTCGGCGTCTTCCCGTTCTTTGCCCAGGAGCTGATCGCCGGCGCCACCGGCGCGATGACATCTGGCGCCGAGGCTGTCGCTTTCAGCCTGGCATTGGATTTTGGGCCGGCTCTTGGCTCACTGCTAGCGACCCTGGCGATCGGCGCAGTCGTTTACCTGACATGGGACCCCCTGCATGCCGTGTTCGAGCGAACCGCAAGCCGAGTCGGGCGTGTCGGCATGGCGGCGCAATTCGAACGGCTGCTTCTCTTGATTCCCCTTGTCGCAGCGGTAGCCACGCGTGCGCTGCAGAATGGGCGTCTCCCTACCTACGTGGCACTTGCTGTCGGCAGCGTTGCATTTGTCTTGGGTGCGGCTTTCGCGTCCGGCTGGACGGACCTGAGCTGGCCGGCGATGGGAGGCCCGGCGGGCGGCGGCCTGCTCGGTGCCTGCGCCTTGATCGTCATCGGGGCGCTCGCGGTCCTGTTGCAGCGCAACCGATTCGTCTTGCTCCTGGCTGCAGGGCTTGTGGGCTATGGCAGTGGCCTGCTGTTCCTGTTTACGGGTGCGCCGGACGTCGCATATACGCAGTTCACGGTGGAGACTGTGTTCGTGATCGTCGTTGCCTCAGTGCTTCTCTCTCTGAAGCGCCTCGGGCGCCCCAATTGTCTCGATGAGCCGTTGTGGCGGCCTGGCGCCTTCATCCTCGCCACTGTGTTCGGCATTGTGATCACCGCCCTGCTGCTGGTAGCCACTGCAGGCAGCTTCGATACCGATTTGTCTCAGTTCTTTGCCGAAAACAGCGTGCCCGAGGCCTACGGCCGCAATGTCGTAAACGTGATCCTGGTTGACTTTCGAGCTCTCGATACGCTGGGCGAGATCACTGTGGTGTTGCTCTCTCTGCTGGCAGCATTGCCGGTCCTACAGGCCTTACGGCGGGCGCGCAATCAGGAGGGCGAGGCGCGGTGAGGTCGCAAACCGTTATTCTTGACATCGCGGCGCGGCCGCTTTACTGGCTTATACTGGCCGCATCGGTCTGGGTGCTCCTGCGCGGTCACAATGAACCGGGTGGAGGCTTCATCGCCGGCCTGGTCGCTGTTAGCGCGAGCATCCTCTGGGCGGTCGCGCACGACAGTGCAGAGGCCCGGCGCCGACTGCCGTTGCGTGATCCGCTGCGCTTGGCCACTGCCGGCGTAATGCTGGCCGCGCTGTCGGGGCTGCCGGCGCTGCTGTTGGGCAACGCCTACCTGACCCATTTGTGGGCGACACTGGGTCTCGGGATTACCGAGCTGAAGGTTTCGACCGTGCTGGTATTCGACCTCGGCGTGTACCTCTGCGTGTGGGGTGCCCTTGCCGGTTACGCGCTCGCGCTACTCTCGCTCGATGACGATGCCGAGCACCCTGGGGGCTGGCAATGACCGCCGTGATCGCCCTGACCATCTTCTTCACCGTGACCGCGGGACTTTACCTGGCGCTGTCGCGTGACCTCTTCCGCTGTGTCATCGGTCTGGCGGTGCTCGGGGCTGCCGCCAACCTGGTGCTTTTCGCGGCTGGCCGACTCGATTCGCCGCTGCCAGCCGTGGTGCCGTCGGGAGATAGTATCCTCGGTGATGCGGCTAATCCCCTGCCGCAGGCGCTGGTACTTACGGCCATCGTGATCGGCTTTGCGCTCCTCTGTTTTTCGCTGGTGTTGCTGCTACGCCTGATGCGCGACGCACGCACTGACGACTCCGTAGCGCTCCGCCATGCCGAACCACGGCCCGACGATCCGGTCAAACCGCCAGCCAATGCGACGGACTGCGACGTAACCTGGCCACCACGCGAGGAGCAGAAGTGAGCGCGTTGGTCGTGACACCGGTGCTGGTGCCGCTGGCGACAGTGGTGCTTACCACGCTGACCAACCGTCGACCGGCGCTGCAGCAAGCGCTGAGCCTTGCCGGCGTATTGGCGTTCCTAGCCTGTGCAGTGGCGCTGGTCTTCCTGGCCGCAGCCGATCAGCCGGCACGCACTGCCTTTGGCAGTTGGGTCGCACCGTACGGGATAGAGTTCCACCTGGACCGAATCGGCGCTTCGCTGGTGTTGATCACCGCGCTGATGGGTACGGCGTCGCTGCTGTTCCTGGCCAGTGATGCCGACCCGGGCCCGCGACATCCGCTTCTGCTGCCTTTGGTGCACGGTGTGCTGGCCGGTGTGGGCGGCGCCTTCAGCACCGCAGATCTCTTCAATCTGTACGTATGGTTCGAGGTGATGCTGATCTGCGCATTGGGCCTGTTTGCCCTTGGCGGTCGGCTGGACCAGTTGGATGCAACCTTCAAGTACCTGGTGCTGAACCTGCTGGGTACACTGCTGCTACTTATCGCAGTGGGCGCGATCTATGGGGCCACTGGCCATCTGAACTTCGGTGCGCTCTCCGCGGCGGCAAGCGGCATGCCACCTGCACTGGCGACCGTGCTGTTGGCCGCGCTGTTGCTGGCCTTCCTGATCAAGGCCGGGTCGTTTCCCGTGTACGCTTGGCTGCCGGCCAGCTACCACACGCTGCCAGCCCCGATCCTGGCCCTGTTTGCAGGTCTGCTGACCAAGGTTGGTGTGTATGCCGTGCTGCGCATCGTCGGCGACGTGTTCGCGCCTGCGCCGGGCATCATCATGGAGGCGCTTGGCTGGATCGCCGCCGCCACGATGATGCTTGGCGTACTCGGCGCCGCCTACCACTGGGACATGCGACGCATCCTCGCGTTCCATATCGTCAGTCAGATCGGCTACATCCTGCTGGCCGTGGCGTTGGCCAGTGAGGCAGGCAATGCCGCGACGCTTTTCTACACACTGCACCACATCATCGTGAAGGCGAACCTGTTCCTGATCGCGGCGATGATCTGGCGTCTGACCGGCAGTTACGACCTGCGCCGCATCGGGGGCTTGTACAAGCTGCGGCCGTTGCTTGGCGTGCTGTTTCTTGTACCGGCGCTGTCACTGGTCGGTATCCCGCCTTTGTCGGGTTTCTGGGCGAAGCTTATCGTGTTGCAGGAGGCGCTCGCACAGGGACGCTACGCATGGACGGCAGTGGCGCTTGCCGTCAGCGTTTTGACCCTGTACTCCATGGTAAAGATCTGGATGCAAGCCTTCTGGAAGACACACCCCGACACCAAATGGCAGCTACCCAGCAACACCCGGTTGGGACCTGCCTGGGCCGCAACGCTGGGGCTGGCCGCGCTGACCCTGACCATCAGTATCAACCCGGAGCCGCTGTTGGACTACGCACAGGCAGCGGCCCGCATGCTGGGAGGTTAAACCGATGCAACGCCTCTTTTTCGCCGCCGTCCTGTTGTTGCGTTTCACGAAAGCGCTCGTCGTCTCGGGCCTGCAGACCGTGCTCATCATCCTGCAGAGCGGGCGCGCCGCCGGCCCGCCCGCGGCAGCGCTTGTGCGGGTCCGCTTCGCGCCGATGAGTGAATGGGGTGCAGCGTTGCTCGGCAGCATGGTGTCGCTGACGCCGGGAACGACAACAATCGACATCGACATGGAAAACCGTGAACTGCTGCTGCATGTACTGGATGCCACGGACATCGACGGGATGGTCGCCGGCATACGGCAGGACTTCGAGCCGGGCCTGCGAGCACTGTTCGGCCAGGAGTCGCAACCATGATGACATTGGGGATCGGAATACTCGTGGCCGGCGCAACGGTGGCGGCCGTGGTAGCCAGCATCCGCATCATCGCGGTCCCGACCGACGCCGACCGCGTCGTCGCGCTGGATATCTTCCTGGCTGCAGCTATCGCCCTTGCAGTCGCCGCATCGCTCGGTACCGGGCGCACTGTCTTTCTCGATGTGGCCATCGGCCTGGCGCTGGTGGGCTTCGTCGCAACCATAGGGTGGGCCCGGCTCGTGCAGCGATCCCCCCGTTCGAAAACGCCACCAGAGAATGAGTCATGAGCCTGGCTGGCTTCATCTTGCTCGCTATCGGGGCTGCCTTGCTGATAATCGCCGCCTGGGGGGTTATCAAACTGCCCGATGCCTTGTCCCGGCAGCATGCCGCGACGAAGGCTGGCACGCTTGCCCTGGCGCTCGTACTACTGGGTGCGTGGTTATTGATGCCAACCGTCGAGTGGGGCTGGCGCCTCGCAGTGATCCTGGGTTTCCTCCTGGCCACGCTGCCGGTCGCCTCGCACCTGTTGGCTCGCGCGGCGGTGGTCGAGGCCGGGATGGAGGAACAGATCCGAAATGCGCCGCTGGTCGGCGACGATCCTCGTTAACCCTGCCGCAATCTGGTTGTCCTTGGCGTTGGCGGCCAAATCTCAGGTGAAGCCAAACGCGGCGGACAAGCGACGGCACCGCGAAGGGGTTAGACCCGAGGCCAAAGCAGCGCCTCCCTTCTGGCCGATACCGCTCAGCAATTTAGCAAAGGGGTTACAAACCGATCCAGCCATCGAACTGTCATTTGGCCGTTTCGGTCTGCTTGACGGATAATCAGGGAATATCGAACCTGCATCAGAGGAAAGAAAACCATGTTCGGCGAGCGACACGATCTACACCATGAGTTTCCGGAGCACTCCGAGCTCATCCATCAGCTGTTGGGTAGCGACCAGGAATTCTCGAGCCTTTACAAGGAATACGATGATCTGGATGCTGAAATACTTGACCTGGAACAGCGAGGTGAACCGGTTAGCGACGATTCGATTGAGGAAATGAAGCGTAGACGTGCTCTACTCAAAGACAGGCTCTATGCCATCCTCAAGGCACGTAGCCAATAAATCAGTTATCAGGGTTTGCGGCCATCGGCAGTTGGGCAGAGAGGTGAAGCACACCCTCCTGCGACCCTTACCATGCGCTGCGAACACAACGCCTAACGCTATAGAGGTGCCCCCCACATGCCAACTTACGATTACGTCTGCGAGGCCAACGGCCGACGCATCGAGGTTTCCCACAAGATCAACGAGAGCATCGGTTCCTGGGGAGCGCTTTGTCAGCGCGCAAAGATTGAGCCAGGCGATACGCCAAGTGACGCGCCTGTACGCAAGCTGATCTCCGGCGCTGCTGTTGTCGGTGCTGCGACGCTGAAAAACCCTGAGCCGCCTCCTTCTTGCGGCAGTGGTGGATGCAGCGGCGGCATGTGCGGCTTTTGAGCCAATCATCCCGACCCAGCGCGTCATTTAATTTTTAAGGCTCCAATGACTGCACCGAGACACCACGGTGCGAGCGTGAAACTTTATTGAGCTGGGTAAGACGAACGTTTTCGCCAATCAATGGCCTGTGCGGATTGGAACAGGCCGGGCATCTACCCGCCTTCGGGAGCGCTTTAATGCCGTGGGAGCGAGTAGAATGCGCGCAGGTTAGCCTCTAGACTATTCCTACGACTTACGACCACAGCCACCAACGTTCTGAAACGCATTGGCAGAAACGCCCTCAATTCGTCTGGCGAACCGCATCGAGGCCAAAAATATCGCTAGCGCCATGGCTCTACGCATCTCTCCGCTGATCGCTCTTGGCCTTTTGCTCCTCTCATCCCTGGCTTGGTCAGGCCCCGCTGAGGCAGACGACGACAAGTCTATTTGGTTTACCAGTCCGCCAGACCCTCCCGCCGTGAATCTTTATTTCTTTTGGTCCAGTCGCTGCCCCCATTGCCTGGAAGCAAAACCATTCATCGAGGCACTGCCCGTGCGCCATGAGTGGATCAAACTCTCATCCCACGAGATATTCGCTGATTCCGCAAACCGCCAGCTGTTTGTCGATATGGCAGCAGCCCTGGGATTCGCACCAACGTCGGTGCCCACCTTCATGTGGTGTGGCACACATGTCACTGGCTTTGGTGAACCGGAGCACTCAACAAAAGCACTGGTGACATCTTTAGCCGAGTGTTATCGGACAGAGTACGGTGAATGGCCATCCGGTTTTACTCCCCTGAGAATCCCACCATCCGCTGGCCAGATCATGCTACCCGGCCTCGGGGAAATGAAGATTGATGGCTATTCCCTGCCTGCTCTGGCGGTGATCCTGGGTGGTCTTGATGCATTCAACCCCTGCGCCTTTTTTGTCCTGCTGTTTTTGTTAAGCCTCTTGGTAAACACCCGCAGCCGGGCTCGTATGCTGTTGATTGGCGGCGTGTTCGTGCTCGTTTCGGGCCTCGTCTACTTCGCCTTTATGGCCGCTTGGCTCAACCTCTTTCGGTTGTTGGGCGGGCTCACCGTGATAACCCTCATCGCTGGTCTCCTGGCGATGGTGCTGGGCTCAATCAATATCAAGGACTACTTTCACTCAAACGACGGTGTTTCGTTGAGCTTGTCCACTGGGAGAAAGGCCCGCCTATTCGCCCGGATGCGCGCATTGATCGGTACCGGCGACCTTCCCACCCTTTTGTTCGGCACCCTCACATTGGCAGTGGCCGCCAACACCTATGAACTGCTGTGTACCGCCGGATTGCCCATGGTCTTTACCCGTATTCTCACGATGGAGACATTGCCCACTTGGCAGTACTACGCCTACCTGGGACTGTACAACCTGGTTTATATCCTGCCGTTGGCGATCATCGTTTTGCTGTTTGTCTTCAGCATGGGAAGACGCAAACTCACAGAGCAGGAAGGCCGATTCCTCAAGCTGCTGTCAGGAACCATGATGCTGAGCCTGGGAGTCATGCTCGTTTTTCTGCCTGAAAAACTATCCAGCCCTCATGCAGCCGTGGCCCTGATCCTATTGGCCCTAGTGGTCAGTTTCGGCATCAGGTACTTTGGACGACGCCGTTCAAACTCGTAGCTCTCACTTCCTCGCATCCAGCCGAAGCGCAAACCGGAAAAGGCGGAAGGCGACCCAATGCATATCGGGAAAGCCAGCTTCACCCGGAGCCAGGACTGAACGAGCCGACGGCGCGCCTTTGCTGAGGGGACGACTTTATTCCTGTCCCAGTCGAACCAGGCTTAGCAGGCGCTCTATCTGGGAATCAGGAAGCTGCAGCCCGTAGGTTTCGTGAAGCCAACCAGCAGCCTGGCCAGCGTCCTCAGGCGCAGGCGTCATCTCGCGCAGGAATCCGCCCACATCCTCGACGACAGCCCATGGGTAGATGAGCCAACGCCACTCATCGAGAGTTTCAGCCACATATTCGGCTACGACCGGTGAACCGGTCTTTTCGTGCAGCACTGCAATACGGACCTCAGTCGGCCCCAGACCTTCAAGGTGAGCGCGCGCCACTTCGAGCGTATCACCCGTATCGTTAACGTCGTCTACCAGGAGGATACGTTGCCCGGCGATATCCATGCACAACGGGTACTTCACGTAGGCCTGCTGCTCATGCACCGCTGCCTTGCGGTAATGCACCACGCGAATACTGGTCAGATTAAACAGCCCCAGAACATCACAAAGCACCCTTGCCGGGGTGAAACCGCCGCGGGAAATCGCCACCACGAGGTCCGGCTTATAGCCACTGTCACGAATCTTTGCGGCCAGTCTGTCAACCAGGTCGTAGACCGTCTCCTGAGAGATCAGTTCACAGTGCAACTGCTCAGTCATTTCGATACTCCCAAGACATTAAACCCAAGCAAACCCTGCATCACCATCAGACAGAGCGCAAGCGAAATGAAAGATGCACCGAAAGGTGTCAAGGTCCATCGGCTATCGAAGACCCAGCGATTAGCCATCATGAAAAAAACGCCAACAAACCAGCGCCGCCTGTCAGGAAACTTCTTGAATGCTCTCCGGGAACACGACGAATCTGTGCTGGTACAACGGCAGCTAGCAACAATACCCTCACAGGGCGCCACCAAGACGCCCTGCTTTCCACAAAACCTTACCGAGCAGCTGCCTTAGCCCCAATCGGCGCGTTGGCTTCTTTCGGACCGAGGTAACTGGAAAGTGCCTTGAAGCCACCTTTCAGCACATAGGTATTCTCGAAACCGACACCACGCAATGCGGCAGCCGCAGCACTCGCACGGGTTCCTGATTTGCAGAACAAAACAATCTTCCCGTCAGTCGGCAGACTGGACAGGTTCTCATGCTCAAACAGTTCCGCCAGCGGAATCACGCGGTTGCCCGGCAGGCTACTGGTGAAGAAGCGCGTTTCACCCGGCGTGCGGATATCCACCGTGGTGAATTTTGCTCCCTGTCTGACTTGCTCGACAAACTTGTCAGGCTTAATCAGATGCAGGTGCTTACCAGCTTTAGGCCCGTCGACCGTCTTGAACACCTCGGCATAACCTTCCGCCATTTCCCGGTCATAAGCGAAGGCTGGGCCAGACAACATTAAGGCTGCGGCAACCACTCCAGCATACTTCAGCCATTGCCTTTTCATGACACACCTCCTGGAACACTCATACTTCCTTTGCACCTTCAGGCTAACGCCAGATCAGGCACGGAGAAACGCGTAAGAATTTATGTCGTGAACTGGCGCAACCTTAAGCCCATGCCGTAAACAGCGTTGAGATCTCTCAAGGACAATGAGCTGCCCTTGAGAGATATTTAAGATTTAAGTCGTGCAAATCCCGCCGAAGTTACGGCCATCAAGATTCTCAAAATCGGCGGAATCGGTCTGTAGTCTGTTGAGGAATGAGCGACACATGGTCGCCAATAACCAGCGCACTCTTATCACCGGAACAAGCCCTCAAGGCCGCCTTTCAGCTTGTCCTGCAGTTTCTCCTGCACCTTGGCCTTGACCTCCTCCTTCTTACTCTCCAGTTGCTTCTCCGCCTGGGCTTTCAGTACGCCTTCCAGGTCAGGGGTGTAACTGAGATCGGTAAAAGGCCCCTTGATACGGACCGGGATCGGCACGCCACTCAGCTTATCCGCCGTTTCACCGCCCTGGCCTTCCAGTGAGGGGACCAGCTCGGTAGTCACCAAATAGTCCATGCTGCCCGACTTCAAGTCCGCCTGGCCGTTGCCGGAAACACGAAGCAGCGGAGACTTTGCCTCAAGGTCCTTGTTGGTGATGAGCCCGTTCTTGATGTCTGCAGAAGCACTCAGTGAAGTGAAATCGGTACGTGCTTCCTCGCCGGTTCCTTTCTCGGCACCACCACCAAGTAGCCCCCCTGCCCCACGAATCAACTGCGCCAGATTGACGCCTTTGTAGGCTCCATCGGCGAATTTCAGACTGGCCGAACCTGAGAGACTGCGATTGATCTCCTGTTCACTCACCCCGACCGTGCGCAGATCCAGGCGCACTTCGCCCTTGCCCAGCAAGCGATCCTGTCCGGTCAGATCCTTAAGAAGGGGCCCGATATTGATGCCAACGAGATCTTTTTTGGCATGTATCTTCGGTGTTTTTCCGGCGGCATTGATAACGGTCGCCCCCGTGAACTCACCTCCGTAAAGCTTGGCGCCCATGGGTTTCACCGTCAGCACGCCCTTCTTGTTGACGACCTTGACAGTTACCTGCTGCATATTCAGCTTGTTGACCGTCAGCTTGCCAATCCCGGCCTCCGCTTCCAGATCCAGCTTGCGCAGTGGTTCGAAAGGATCAGTCTCGGCCTTCTTCTCCTCCGGCTTGGCAGCCTGCTGCTCCTCGCCAGCCGGTGGCAGGTAGCGATCAACATTCAACTCATCGATATCAATTTTGCCCCGCAGCACCGGCCCTTCCGGGTCAAGCACATGGAAAAAACCCTTGGCCGTGGAGTCGTCCAACCTGACCGTTAGCGGATCGATTTTGAGCACCTTGCCCTGCTGTTGCAGCTTGATGTCTGCACTGACCTTGGTCAGGGCATCAGCATCAGCGGTCTCCAACTGGCTGCCGAAAAGTGCCGCCAGTCTCTTCACGTTGGTTTGTGCCAGAACCAGGTTGCCGTTTACCCGAGGGCTGGTGTTCATCTCGCTGAGCGATACCTGTCCGGTCAGCTCAACCTCTGGACCGTCCACCTTTAGCCCCGTTATATCGACAACACCCTCCGCAAGGTTGATGTCTATATCGGCACCGGCCTGTAACTGCATACCGCCTTTCGGCAGGCCTTCGCCTTTGCCCTCCAGGTTTAATTGCAATCCGCTGATGAGATAGCGATCAAAGTCATCGTTGGCATTGACCTCTGCACGCAGTTCAGCATCCAGATCAAGCTTCGGTGCGCTGCTGGATAGCGAGAGTCCGGCCTTTACCGGCACATCAACCCCCGGTGACAGGGTCCCCGTCACCAAACGCACGTCTTTGAGCTGATACTCCTGTCCGGCCTGCTCATCCACCCATGTGATGTTCGCATCTTCCAGCTGCACGCCCTCCACTTTGAAGGCCACCGGACCGCTAGCTTGCTTTTCCTGTGTCGGCTCCTGCGCTTTTACCTCTTCCTTGCCCGCCAGGTCATCCCAGTTGCTGACACCCGACTTGTCACGGGCCAGGTTGAGATTCAGACCGTTGAGTACCAGGGTATCCACTTCGATGCGCTTGCCCAAAAGCGGGAGCAGCTTGACGCGCAGACCAAGCTCATTGATCTGTGCAAAGGGTTTGTCACCAAAGCCCTGCGCATTGCTCAGTGAGACACCACCAGTTTCAACGCCGACCCAGGGGAATACGGACAGTTTCAGATCCTGTTCGATTTGAAGATTCCTGCCGGTCTGATCCTTGACGACTTTGACGATCTCCTCTTTGTAGTCGTTTGGATCGACAAACATCGGCAGGACGATGACCGCTGCCACGATCAAGACCACGACCAGTGCGACCAGACCCAACAACCACTTGATCAGCTTCCCCATGAGCTCCCCCTCTTGGTAACCCTAATTTCGCCTGTTTGCTGATCCTAACTATAGGGAAAAACACAGATGAAATCTTTACCGTCAGGCCAAAAAAAAGAGGCGGTTGCCCGCCTCTTTTTGTTTTCGCAGCTGACGTTCAAGCCACCTTGTGCTCGTACAAATGTACGTCGCGCTGCGGGTAAGGAATACCTATACCTTCCTCGTCGAAGCGTACTTTGACCGCCTCGGTCATGGAGAAGTACACATCCCAGTAGTCCGGGGTCTTGACCCATACACGAACAACAAAGTTCACGGTGTTATCAGCCAGCTCACCTACCGCAATCAAGGAGGCAGGATCGTCAAGCACCTTGTCGTTAGCATCGATGATGCCCTGCAGCACCTCACGTACATGCTTGATATCTGCATCGTAGGACGCGCCAACGGTCAGATCGACCCGTCGTGTGTCCTTGGTCGAGTAGTTGGTAATGTTGCCGCCGGAAAGGGCAGAGTTAGGGATGATGATGGTCTTGTTGTCACCAGTACGAATTGTGGTGGTAAACATGTGAATTGCCTCAACAACACCTGCTTCGCCGGCACCTTCAATGAAGTCGCCCACTTTGAACGGACGGAAAATGATCATCAGGAAACCCGCAGCAAAGTTGGATAGTGAACCCTGCAGGGCCAAACCAATCGCCAGGCCGGCGGCACCGAGTACAGCAATGAACGAGGTGGTTTCAATACCCAGTTGCCCCAAGGCAGCAAGCACCACGAACGCCATCATGCCAATGTAAGCCAGGTTGCCGACAAAACCGACAATCATTGGGTCAGTCTTGCCCTTGGTCATCATGCGTTCGATCAGTTTGCGCAGCCATCCGGCAACGATACGACCGATGATGAGTATCGCGATAGCCGCTATGACCTTCAGGCCATACTCGGCCAGGTAGCCCTGGATCATGCCGATGATCTGTTCAGGATTTTCCATTTTTTTCTCCGACTTGAGTTAAATATTCCGAAAGGCTTCAAAAAATCATGAGGCTACAGTTTATGTCAGTTGGCAAAAACCGTTTTCAACAAATCAGTGGAACGCGCCAGGGGGTTTTCTCGGATCGCCTTTTCTTCGGCTGCGAGCTTGAGGAACAACCCGTCCAACGTCTTTTCGGTGACATATTCGTCCAGGTCCAGCGAGGCCGGCCGGCTATTGCCCAACAGCCCGCCCAGACCTCCGGCAAGCCCCCCGAGTGCGCTTCCGGATTGGGCCACCAGATTCTTGTAAGCAGACGTGGCCCCTGCCTGGTCGGTTGCACGGGCAATGATGGGCTTGATCGCGGTGTGCAAATCACTACCGGCACGATCGCGCAGGAAACGCGTGGCCGCATCGTCGCCACCATTCAGAATTCCCCGGACGTCCTCCAGGGTCATCCCTTCCACGGTTTTCTTAACGATATCCAGTGTCTGCGGCACCGCCTGTTCGGCAGCACGATTCACCGTCGTTTCAAACTGGTCCACGTACTGACCCTGCCCGACGCTCCGCAGCGTCTTGCCTGCAGTCTCCAGGACACCAGGCAGAGGAATTCTGACGGAGCCGTCGTTGAGGAATCCACCTGACTGCCCCAAAAGCTGCACCGCCCGTTCTGCACCGACGCTGAGAGCCTGTTTCAGGCCTTGATCGATCTGTTGATTGGTCAGTGAGGTACCGGCATCTGTCCCTAACCCGATGGCAGAGCCACCACCCTCGAGCAATCCCCCGGCCGATTTGAGCAGGTCATCGAAACCCGCGTTTGCGCTGGTCATAGACAAAGCGCCAATAGCCAAAACAACGCCTGCACGACGAATTAGTGCTCTCATGCCAAGACCTCCCCATTGGTACCAAGTGTTAAATTAGTACCACGAAGCAATGGCCAGGGGCCAGCAACACGCTTTATCTGAAGTGTCGGGGCCGAGAGACACCGACCCGAAAAGGACAGTCAGGCGCTGTCGCGCAGACCATGCAGGCGCACGATCAGATCCGCCTCGCTGGTGCTCAGCGACAGCTCCTCGACCAGGCGCTGAGCGCTGGCGCCCTGCTGCACCAGGCGAATCGCGTGACTGTAGGGCTGTTCGGAAGCTTGTTGGTTTTCAAAGGTTTGCTGACGATCGTGCAGCAATTTCTCAGTCGCTTCCATGCGGTTGAGTCGCCGGTCCATGCCAACGGCACCAGCAGTCAAACCACTGATGCTCTGCTGCTGAAACTGTTGCTGCTGATGCCACTCGCCGACCTGCGCCTGCAGCCGGGCAAACTCACGCCTGGTTCGCCAGGCTAGCAGCAGTGCAACCGCGCCAACCCCGAGGGAAGTGATGGTCAATAACAATTCAGGCATATTCATCGACTTTATGTCCGCCTTCCTGGGGTTGCTGCGCGGTCCGCCGTGCCTGCCCGCCACGCTTGAAATCACCCTTGTGCTGTCGTTTTGCAGGCGTGCGTGCCTGCAGGCTCGGCGTGATCCGGCTAACGGAGTCGGTCTGTTTCAGGTTTGGCATACCCCTCTCCCTTGAATCGGGCCCGTGCGGGTTCGACGCTTAGAACATGGACATTTCTGACCATTCCTCGTCGGTCAGGAGCTTGTTGAGGTCAACAACGATCAACAGGTTGTCTTCTCTGTTGGCTACGCCTTGGATGTAACGCGAACTCTCCTCGTTACCGACGTTGGGGGCCGAATCGATCTCCGACTGATTCAGCTCCACCACTTCCGCGACGCTGTCGACAAGGATGCCGACCACTTGCTTGTCGGCCTCGATGATCACGATGCGGCTCGAATCGTCGGTTTCTGTACTGGGCAGACCGAAGCGGGAGCGAGTATCAATCACGGTTACGACGTTGCCGCGAAGGTTGATGATACCCAGGACATAGGTCGGTGCCCCCGGAACCGGTGCAATTTCCGTGATGCGCAATACTTCCTGCACGTGCATCACATTGATGCCATAGGTTTCCTCAGCCAAGCGGAAGGTCACCAGCTGCATGACCTCGTCGCCCGTTGTTTCTACCGCCAGATTACTCATTGATCAGTTCTCCTGTCTCCAGCTGGCAAGGCGGCGTCACGAATCTGACACCATCCCCCTTTGCTGCAATTGATACATTATTCGTGCCATCTACAAGGCCCTTTGCAAGCGACGCGCCACCTCGTCCAGGTCCAAAAGGATGCACATCTGTTCCGGCAACATACCCAGCAACCATTCACGCTTATCTACAACCTGCCGCCATTTGACCTGATCCGACGTGACCGATACCTGCTCTTCGATAGCGTCACACGCCAGGCCAAAGCGACCCTCACCGATTACCAGCACATAGCGGCTGGCCATCTCACCGGCATGCAACTTCAATAGTTCAGTCAAACCCACCACGGTTAACTGCTGGTCCCTGTAAAGGGTTACTCCACGGTGCCAGGTCGGTTGTGCCGGAATCTTTGTCACCTGGGCCTGGTCATCCAACTGGGCAATGCTGTTCAAGCACACCAATGGCACCGCGAAGCGTAATGGCCCCATGCGCACCAACAGCAACTTGAATTCCTCTTCTGCCCATTGCGGTAATTCAAGCTGAACATGGTTTTCTATCGGCGCGCCCGGAGCATTGTTTAATACCCGATTATCGAGAGAGAGCGGCGGCGGATCAGCCTCTACGCGCACCGGGACGTTTTCAACAGCAGTTACACGATGACCACCAGTGTTAACCGGCGTGGCCGGTTCAACGTGTTCTGGAACCTCTGCCAACAAGGTTCCAAGCAGATCTTCCAATGCCCGGTCGGCACTGGGGATTGCAAGCGTGGATTGGCTTTTAGGTTGGCTCACCGGATGCCTCCCCGCACCTATCCGCGTGACTCATCAGAAACTCGAGCAAATCACTGTAGGCTGAAACAGCTCGTGACCGTGGATCAAACACCGCCGGAGGCAGCCCTGCGCGGCTTGCCTCGCGCAAGCGAGTATCAATCGGTACCTGACCCGGCCACAGGTTCTCAGCATGATTACGATGCAATACCGCCAGGCCATCGCTGGATGCGCGCGTACGCCGGTCGAAGAAAGTCGGCACCACCGTATACGGCAAGGGCTCTACACGTGATCGCCCTACCATCGCCAAGGTGTGCTGCATCCTTTCCAGGCCCTTGATCGCCAGGAACTCTGTCTGCACCGGGATCACGAGGTGGTCGCAGGCAGCCAGGGCGTTGATCAGCAGGACCCCAAGCACGGGCGGGCAGTCGATCAAGACATGATCGTAACGCTCGCGCAACAGTTCGATGGTTCGCTTGAGAACCAGCCCCATACCCTCCAGCCGTCCTGACTGACGATCCAGGGTGGCCAATGCAACCGAGGCGGGTATCAAATCCAGGCCATCCGTTCCGGTCTGGTAGATCAGGGACAGCGGGTCGGGCTGCTGCTTTTCCGCTACTGCCTTAAACAGGTTGTAGCTGGTTTCCTCCAGAGAATCCGGATCATAACGGAAGTAGCTGGTCAGGGAGCCATGCGGGTCCACATCGATCATGAGGGTACGCAATCCCCATGAGGAAAGGAGGCCACCGAGTGCGACCGTCGTGGTGGTTTTCCCCACCCCTCCTTTCTGGTTGGCAATGGTCCAGACCTTCATTGCACCGGCACCGCCGGCCCTTCCGCCCAGGGCACGATCTGATCGGGTTCAAAAATCTCAGGCTCCGCACCCAGGATAAGAAGAGTGACGCGACGATTTGCAGCACGTCCTTCTTCGGTTTCATTATCCGCGACCGGACGGTGCTCCCCCATGCCCACCGCCGCAAGCCGGGAAGGGGGCACACCCTGAGCGGAGAGGAAGTGCACAACAGCGGCAGCGCGCGCTGCCGACAACTCCCAGTTGGAGCGGTACAGCTGATTGGTAATCGGCACGTTATCGGTGTGACCCTCGACCTGCACCGGATTCGGAATATTCAGAAGGCTGAGCGAAACCTGGCGAAGCGCATCCAGCGCCTCGCGCGACAGACGCGTATCGCCCGAGCCAAACAGCATCCGGGCATTGATGTTGATCTCAATACGATCACCATTTTTGATGACGTCGATTAGGTCATTCGTGATGTAGTCCTGGAGAGAGATTGCCAGCTCATCATAGACACGTTGCTGTGAAGCCGCTTGCCGGATGGCATCCACTGCCTGGGCCTGGATGTCTTCCTCGATCTCGGTCAATGGGTTGTCCTTTCTGGCCAGGGGAAAAGCCTCTGGAAGCACGACCAAATCACGTACCGGATCACCCACTTGAACGATCTCGGCAGGGGCAATGACGCCAACATCTCCAAACACCCTGTTCAGGGTTTCAGACAACACTTTGTATTTGCCCTCGTTGACCGAGGAAATCGAGTACATCACCACGAAGAAGGCGAACAACAGAGTGACGAAATCGGCATAGGAGACAAGCCAGCGCTCGTGATTGTCTTCGGTTAGACGCTCTCTGCGTTTCTTGCGCATGGCTCTGACTACCGTAGGAAGCCACGCAGGCGGGATTCGATCAGGCGCGGATTCTCACCCTCGGAGATACCTACCAGACCCTCGATGACCATTTCCCGGTACTGGCTGACGTCCAGGGCGCGCTGTTTCAGCTTGTTTGCCACCGGTAGCAGCAACAGGTTGGCAAAACCCACCCCGTAGATCGTGGCGACGAATGCAGTGGCAATTCCCTCCCCCAATCGCGATGGGTCCGCCAGATTCTGCATCACGTGGATCAAGCCAATCACGGCCCCGATGATTCCAATCGTCGGTGAATAACCCGCCATGGATTCGAAAACCTTCGCGCCCATCATGTCGCGCTGTTCCCGGCTGTCCAGTTCCAGTTCCAGGGTATGCCGAATGGAATCCGGCTCACCACCGTCGACGACCAGCTGCAGGCCCTTGCGTATGAACAGGTCATGTTGTTTGGCGGAGAGTTTTTCCAGACCCAGCAGTCCTTCGCGACGCGCGATATTGCTCCAGATAACCAGGCTTTTCAGAGTTTCCTGCAGCGGTGGCTGCGGCGCAAGAAACACCAAGCGCGCCATGCCAAAGGCATGCGCGAAATTATGCAAAGGCGTCTGCAGGAGTACGGCACCGAGAGTCCCCCCAAAGACAATGATGAAGGCCGGCCCGTTGATCAGCATGCCAAGGTGCCCGCCTTCCAACCAATTGCCACCGATGAGCGCACCAACTGCAATCACAACGCCAATAATGCTCATTGCGTCAATCAACTCAGCCCACCTCTCGCAGTTCCCTGGCGATACTTGGCAAAGACAGGATCCGGTCGGCCAAGCCGCTGCGCGCGACCGCGGCTGGCATGCCGTAGACCACGCTGGTCGACTCATCCTGCGCCCAGACCTGCGCCCCCTTACGCTTCAGCAGTGCCGCCCCTTTCTCTCCGTCATGCCCCATACCGGTGAGCACGATTGCCAGAACGGGACCATCCACGTGCTCAGCCGCAGAGCCGAACATCAAATCAATACAGGGCTTGTATAGATTGTCTCCCCCTTCCGACACGCGGACCTGTAACCCGCTTTGGCGCTTGACCACCTCGGTCTGCTTGCCACCGGGGGCAACCAGAACCTCTCCGGGACGAAGCAAATCTCCATCACTTGCCTCACGGACCCGCACCGCACACAAGGCATCCAGGCGCTCTGCAAAGGTGCCCGTGAATGTTTTCGGCATGTGTACCGCCACCATGACGGGGACAGGGCAATTAGCAGGTAGTTGACTGAGCACATCCTGAACCGCTACCGGGCCACCTGTGGAAGCACCAATCATGATCAGATCATAGCGCTCGTTGGCTCGTAGACCACGGCGCACCACAGGTGCCGGTGACTCCAAAGGTTGCAGCTTGCGCCTTCTGGCAATTTCCAGAACGCGTGCACGCAACAAGTTACCAAAACCTGCTGCGGCGTCCTGCCCATCGGTCATTTTGGTCAGAAAATCCAGGGCACCCGCATCCAGGGCATTGAGGGTCGCCTGCGCCCCTTCCCGAGTCATCGCCGATATCATGATGATTCGGGTGGCATGTTCCGCCATGATGCGCCGCACGGCGCTGATGCCATCCATTACCGGCATGGCGACATCCATGGTGATGACGTCGGGGGACAAAGCCCGGTTCAGCTGCACGGCCTCTGCACCGTCAGCCGCTTCACCAACAACTTTTATTTCTGGTGATTCTTCGAGATAACGAGATATTCGCTTGCGGAAGAAAGAGGAATCATCGACCACCAGAACTCGTACGGGCTCTGCCATGCATTTTCAGGACCTCTGCCGATGAGTGTGTCCCGCCTCCCAATCTATGCGTCAAAAGCGCCGTGCATATTTGCGCATGAGCCCCGGCACATCCAGGATCAAGGCAATCTTGCCATCGCTCGTAATGGTGGCTCCGGCCATGCCATCCAGACCCTGCAGCAACGCCCCCAATGGTTTGATGACCACCTCTTCCTGGCCGACCAACAAGTCCACAACCAGGCCGACCTGCACGCCACCAACATTGACAACCACCACATGCCCGCTGGTTTCGCCCTCGCCCACCTGCGAGACACCGTTCACAAGCCAATTGCTCAGGTAAAACAGTGGCAATGCGCGATCACGCACGCGGATGGTCAGCTGCCCATCCACCGTATTGGTACGCGAAAGATCGAGATTGAATATCTCTACGACGCTGGCAAGTGGCAGCGCGAACGGCTGTTCGCCCAGGACCACCATCAGGGTCGGTAGAATGGCAAGGGTCAGCGGCAGTTTGATCGTGATCTTGCTGCCCTTGCCTTGTTCAGAATCGATTTCCACGGAGCCGTTGATCTGAGCGATCTTGGTTTTCACCACGTCCATGCCGACGCCGCGGCCGGACACGTCAGAAATTTCCGTTTTGGTGGAGAAACCGGCGTGGAAGATAAGGTTGTAACACTCCTTGTC
>Ga0180429_10001067_pt1 | contig 23689 bp, 19 predicted proteins | sample SS_ome_FD_132428 | JGI IMG/M metagenome (GOLD analysis project Ga0180429, IMG submission 132428) | Hypersaline lake sediment archaeal communities from the Salton Sea, California, USA - SS_1_S_1 metaG | ecosystem: Environmental > Aquatic > Non-marine Saline and Alkaline > Hypersaline > Sediment ...
CACGCGGGGCGCTTCCTCGAACTCCGCGAGACCGCGCACGGCTGGGAGTACGTGGCCCGCAACAACGCGCGGGGTTGCGTGGCGATTCTCGCGGTGACCGACGACAAGCAGGCGGTGCTGACGGAACAGTATCGTCCGCCGGTGAACCGGAAGGTCATCGAGTTGCCGGCGGGACTCTCCGGGGACATCCCGCTCCAGGAAGAGGAACCGCTCGTCGTTGCCGCAAAACGGGAACTCAAGGAGGAGACGGGCTACGTGGCGAAGCACTGGACGATGCTCACGGAGGGGCCGTCATCGGCGGGACTGAGTACCGAATTCATCTCCATCTTCTACGCCACCGGTCTCACACGGATGACCGAGGGCGGGGGGACGGGAAATGAGGATATCCGCGTTCACCACGTGAATCTCGCGGATGTGCCCGCCTGGTGCGAGGACCGGCGGGCCGAGGGACTCATGGTCGACTTCAAGATCTTCGCCGCCCTCTACCTGGCTCGCTCTCGCGATCAGGCCACCCAACCGCGGCTGTGGTATTGAGAAAAAGGCGACGCGGGAACGGGCGCGCGGCCGTCGTCAATGCAGGAAATGCCGGTGGCCGGTGAAGATCATCGCGGCCTCGTTCTCGTCGGCCGCGGCGATCACTTCCTCGTCTCGCACGGAACCGCCCGGCTGCACGGCGGCGGTCGCTCCGGCTTCGAGTGCCGCCACGAGTCCGTCGGCGAAGGGGAACATGGCGTCGCTCGCGACCACGCTGCCGTCGAGGCTTAGGCCGGCGTTTTCCGCCTTGGCGACGGCGATCCGGCAGGCGTCGACCCGGGACATCTGGCCCGCGCCGATACCGAGGCTGCGGTCGCTCTTGGCGAACACGATCGCGTTGGACTTGACGTGCTTGGCGATGCGCCATCCGAACCGCATCGCCTCGATCTCCTCCGCCGTCGGGGGACGTTTCGTGACCACGCGTTCCTCGATCTTGTCCAGACCGAGCGCCTTCGAATCGTGATCCATCACGAGGACACCACCCGGAGCCGAGCGAATCACCGGTTCGGCCAGGGTTTCCGCGAACTCCTCGCGCATCTGGATCAGCCGCAGGTTCTTCTTCTTCTGCAACAGGGCCCGTGCGTCGGTTTCGAACTCCGGCGCGATGATGACGTCGGTGAAGATCTCCGAGATCACGCGCGCCAGTCCCACGTCGAGGGGGCGGTTGCACACGATGACTCCGCCGAACGGCGCCTGTTTGTCCGTTTCGAAGGCTTTCTCCCAGGCGAGGCGCAGTTCGTTCTCATCGGCGCCCACTCCACAGGGGTTCGTGTGCTTGAGGATGGCGACCGCGGGACGCCGGAACTCCAGGATCAGCTCCGCCGCGGCCGCGATGTCGAGCACGTTGGTGTAGCTGAGGCCCTTGCCCTGCAGTTGCTTGAAATAGTCGCCGAAACTTCCGTAGAGGGCTGCCTTCTGGTGGGGATTCTCCCCGTAGCGGAGCTCCTGCGCGAGGGGAAGGTTCAACGAAAACGAGCTCGCCGTCTCCTGCATCTCGTTGAGATGCGTCGCGATGGCGAGATCGTAGTTGGCGGTGCGCTGGAAAACCTTGATCGCCAGACGTTCGCGGGTCTTCAGGGTCGTGTTTCCCTTGTGCTCGTCCATCTCGGTGAGGATCGTGTCGTAGTCCTCGGGATCGACCACCACGGTGACAGCGTCGTGATTCTTCGCAGCCGAGCGCAACATGCTGGGGCCGCCGATGTCGATCTGCTCGATCGCTTCGGCCCGGGTGACGTCCTCGCGAGCCACGGTATCCTCGAACGGGTAGAGATTCACGACCACGAGGTCGATCGGGAGAATGTCGTTGTCCTGCGCCTGTTCGACGTGTTCGGGCAGGTCGCGACGGTGGAGCAGGCCACCGTGAATCCGCGGGTGGAGCGTCTTGACCCGGCCGTCGAACAGCTCGGGGAATCCGGTGAAGTCGGAGACCTCGATCACCGGAATGTCGAGTTCGCCGATGAAGCGCGCCGTGCCGCCGGTCGATAGAATCTCGACGCCTCGTTCGTGCAGTCCGGTCGCGAGTTCTTTCAACCCGCTCTTGTCCGAGACGGAAATCAGTGCACTGGCAATACTCATACGGTGTCGGAGCATTATCCGCAGGCCTCTGCGGCGCAAGGGTAAAAAAAACAGGCGGAACCGCCCGATCCATGTTATGGAAATTATAAAAGGTTCAGGAAAACGGGCTGGAGGAGAAAAATTTCAAAAACGAGCTTGCCAAATAGTTTGGAAATGTTAAAAGTTTAATGAGATTTAAATCGAACCGTTGTGGAAATGAAATACCTGATCCTTCTTCCCCTGTGCGCCGTGGCGATGGTGACGACGTCCTGCAAGAACAAGCAGGCGTCCACGAATCCCTACAAGAACAACCCCTACTACGGTCCCAGCTCGGGCAGCAGCTACGGCGGATCGACATCGGGGAGTTCGACCTATTCGAGCACGTCTTCCGGCAGCTATCCGAGCTACAGCGAGTCGACCTACTCGCCTCCCTCCACCAGTGCTCCCGCCTCGACTTCGACCTACACGCCGAGCGCACCCAGCACACCGACCTACACGCAGCCCAGCGCACCGACCTACGCGCAGACGAGCACGACCTACACGCAGCCGTACTCGGCACCGGCGACGAGCGGCGGCAGCAGTCACACGGTCGCTCGAGGCGAGAACCTCTACCGCATCGGCCTCCGCTACGGCACCTCCGTCGCTGCGATCAAGAGCGCGAACGGGCTGGGAACGGATACGATCTACCCGGGTCAGGTGCTCCGCATTCCCTGAACGGAAGCACGTCCGGAGATCGATTTCTCACTTCACAGGACGCCGGTCCCCTGGGACCGGCGTTTTTGTTGTTTCAGCGGACTGTCCGGACCGCGGACTCGTCACCCGATCGGGCGCGAAGGTCGTCGAGGGCCGCGAGTATGCGGTCTTCGTCCATCTCGTGTACCTCGATCTTTCGGCCGATCTCCGGAACGAGGGTGATCGTGAGCCGGCCCCCGAGGTGTTCGCGAAACTCCTGGAGACCGGCGAGAATGACGGGACGTCCGTTCTCCCGCTTGTCGAGGAACGGTGTCCATGTCGCGAATCCCGCCGTCTCGATGAGGGAGAGGATTTCCTCGGCCGTCTCCCCGTCGAGCAAGCCGGTGCGGACGGAGTAGAGAAGGTCGACCGCCATACCGATGGCGACGGCCTCGCCGTGGCTGACTGCGAAATCGGAAATCTGCTCCAGTTTGTGGGCGACCCAGTGGCCGAAATCGAGCGGCCGGGCCGAGCCGTATTCGAACGGGTCGCCGTTCGTCGCGATGTGGTCGACATGATTCTCGGCGCTCCTGCGGATCGCCATTTCGAGCGGCTTGCGTTCCAGCCTCCCGAGTTCGACGGCATGCTTGCGGAGAAAATCGTAGAAGGTCCGGTCCCGGATCAGCGCGACCTTGATCGCCTCGATGATCCCGTCGCGGCAGGCCCGTGCGGGCAGCTGACGGAGAAAATCGAGATCGTTGAGCACGGCGAACGGAACCGCGAACGATCCGACCCAGTTCTTTTTTCCGAGGTAGTTCACCCCGTTCTTGACGCCGACCCCTCCGTCGCCCTGGCTCAGCGTGGTGGTCGGCATGCGGATGAGGCGCACGCCCCGGTGCGCCGTCGCCGCGGCGAAACCCGTCATGTCGAGGAAGGCGCCCCCGCCGATGGCGATGACGTAGGAGTGCCGGCAGATGCCGTGAAACTCGATCGCCTGCCAGAGTTTCTCCACCAGAGGCCAGTCGTTCTTGCAGGCTTCCCCTCCGGGAAGGACGAGGGGGGGGCTGACGAAATCGAGTGCATCCGCATGCACGCTTCCGTAGTGTTCAATCCTCTCGGTCAATCGGGAATCCGCCTCGGCGAGGCCGCCGTCGATCACCACGAGCGCTCTCGCCGCCCCGGAAAGCGAATGAGCGTCGGTGACGAGATCGCGCAGCGCGAGATTCTTGGGATCGAAAGCTCCGTGGGTGAAATGGATGCGGTGCTGCCACGTGACCTGGATCGAGCGTTGGATCATTGTCCTGAGAATGTTAGGGCGGATCGGACGGCGCTCCTAGACACGTGAAGACGGCAGTAACCCGCCGGGCGGAGAACCTGTCAGGCTGACTTCCGTCCCGCAATCCGATTGGCGAGCCGGTGCAGGTCTTGCCGGATCTCGCCCGGTTGCTTCGCGATACCGTGATTGATCAATACTCCTCCGCTCAGGTCCATCCGGTCGGCGGCCAGGATGCTGGCGCGCATCGAGGCGGGATCCGTGTTGAACCAGGGCGGAGGTGGCTTGGGAAAACCGTAGAGAACGGAAAAGAGGTCGGAAGCGAGGAGGAGTTTTCGCCGTTCCGAATAATAACCGCAATGCCCGACGGTGTGTCCGGGAAGTCCCACCACGCGAAAGCCACCCCAGAAAGGGAGGATGTCGCCGGGTTCGAACCAGGAATCGACCGAGGGAACACGGTATCCGAACCAGCGCCGGGCGACCGCCTCCAGCAAACCGCAGATGCGTGCGATGCCCCGGTAGGGATAGGTGCCGGCGATATGGGCGGCATCGTCCCGGGGAGCATGGACGGGTGCTCCGGTGCGCGTGGCGAGGGGCGCGATGTTGAGGGTGTGATCGATGTGGCCGTGGGTTGCGATGATCGCGCGCACATCGGAGAAGGCGAGGCCCGCCTGGTCCAGTGCATCCGCCACGAGCGACACCCCGATTCCCGGAAAACCGCCGTCGAAGAGAGTGACCCCTTCGTCGTCGAAAAAGGCGTGACAGGAGACTGCACCACAGCGGATCTGGAGGCATCCGGGCACTACCTGGATAGGCGATACGAAGGGGGTTGATTCGATGCGGGAAACATGACAGAAAACGGTCATGACGCAATCTGACTCCACCCTCTCACCGAACCGCAGGCGCTTTCTGGCCGGCGGCGGAGCCGCCGCCGCGGCGACTTCGCTGGCGATGGGCCGTATCGATGCGGACGAACCCGGCAGGGAGGGCCGTTTCCGCTACGGAGTGAACACGTCGACGATACGCGGTCAGGAACTTGATGCCGCGGAGGAGATCGAGATCGCGGGCAAGGCGGGCTACGACTGCATCGAGCCGTGGTTTCGCAAGATCAACCAGTATGTCGAGGAGGGAGGAGATCTCGGGGACCTGAAGAAACGACTCGACGACCACGGGCTCAGCGTGGAAAGCGCGATCGGATTCGCGAAATGGATCGTCGATGATCCCGCCGAACGCGCCGCCGGTTTCGAGGAGGCGAAACGCGACATGGACACGATCGCCCGGCTGGGCGGGACCCGGATCGCGGCTCCGCCCGCCGGTGTTCCCCGGGGCGAGTCGGTCGCGCTCGACGACGCGGCCGACCGCTACCGGGAACTGCTCGAACTCGGCGAGACGATGGGAGTCATTCCCCAGGTGGAGATGTGGGGCGGGAACGCCACGATCGGTACGGTGGAGAAGGCACTCTACGTCGCGATCCGGGCCGGACACCCGAAGGCCTGTTTTCTCGGGGATGTCTATCACACCTACAAGGGCGGGTCCTCGTTCGACGCGCTCCTCCTGCTCGGACCGCACGCCCTGCAGACCTTTCACATGAACGACTACCCCGCCGATCCGCCGCGAGAGACGATCCGCGACGGCGATCGCGTCTATCCGGGTGACGGCGTCGCGCCGCTATCCGGCATCCTGCAGAATTTTGCGGCGGTGGGTGCCTGCCCGGTGTTGAACCTGGAGCTCTTCAACAAGACCTACTGGGAGATGCCGGCACTCGAGTGTGCGCGGGTCGGGTTGGAAAAGATGAAGGCATCGGTCGAGGCAGCGGGGCTCACGTGAGGTCACCACGTCTGCCGGGGGAGCCGATCAAGACCGGCTCCGACTCCGGCGGCGGCTGGAGAAAAAGACACGCTTGGCCTGTTTCCCGACGACCCGGCAGGCACCGGCGTCGAAGAGACCGCCGGCGATCCCTCCCGCGATCGGCACGGCTTTGACGAGTTTGAGCGCCCCCTTTTTTCCTCCCTGGGCCAGGAGGACGAATCCGATCTCGCGATTGATCTGCTCGGCGGCCGATTTCGAGATGCGCTGTATGGCGGACTTGGACAGACCCTTGCTCACGTCCACCCCCGCCTGCTTCGCGACTTCCTTGCAGGCTTCTCCCGCGAGGCAGGCGATGACGAAAGTCTTCACCCGGTCGCTCTCGATGTCGTGTCCGGCGATGATGGCGATCGCGGCGACCATCCTGGCCTGGATGACGATGGACGCGGCAAAGGATGCCGGTACTGCCACCGGAAGGGTGATCAAGCCTCCGAGTCCGGTGATGAAGCCGGCCGTGAAGTTCTTCGTCGTCTCCCAGTTGATGAGCGAATCGACGCGTGAATCGTCATCGGGATAGCTCTGGTCGATCAGGTATTCGAGCGCGAGATGCTCCGCCGAGCAGAGCGGAGGCACACCCTCGATCGCCTGTTCTATCGTCCAGTTGACGAATTCGAGGGCTCTCTTTTCCTCTCCGGCGTAGGCCGGGTCGTCGTTCGATTCGGATTTCGCAGTCATGGCCGGGGCGGGGAACAAGAGATAGACCCGCGAATCTTGAGCCAGCCGGGCATGGGTCGTCGAGCGGTTTTCGGTGGGGAAATTGTCGCAGACCCTCGAATCAGAGCTGAGAGAAAAACCAACGGCCGAAAAGTGCGAAAATTATTGTTTTTATTTTGAATCTGATAAATAAATATCGCAGAAGTGGATCTCGAAAAAATTAAATTCGCCACTTTTGCGAAAATCATACTGCTGGGTGGGTTGCTGCTGCTCGGCCCATTGCCGCTAGCGGCCCCTGTTTCGGCCGGGGAGGTGGATTGGCATGCGGTGGAACGCGACGTCCGCTCGGTGGTGGCAAGTCGTGCGGCGGCCTGCTACGCGGTGGAAACGCGCGAGCACGGGTGGGGAAGCGCTGTCATGATCGATCCCGACGGCATTCTCATCTCGGCGGCGCACCTGTTCCGTGGAATCGGGGAAAAGGTGACCCTTCACCAGGCCGATCATCCTCCGTTCCTTGCAGAGGTCACGCGAATCGACCGTGATCATGACATCGCCCTTATCCGGGCCACACCTCCGGAGAATCGGGTCGCGTATCCCTGGATTCCCTTCGCGGAGGAGAATCGAACCGGCGGCGAGGCGGTCATCAAGGCGATCAGTCTCGGTCATGCCGCAGGGTTCCGTCCCGGGCGCACGGCACCACCCCGCTTCGGTTTCGCGTATGCCGGAGGCAGGGGAGAAATCCTCATTTCGACCTGCCGGATCAATTGTGGTGACTCGGGAGGCGCTCTCCTGGCGCTCGATGAAACCCTGATCGGCATCCACCGGTCAATCGATCGCCGAAGTCGCATGGCGACGCACGTGACCGTGTCATCCATCCTCGCAACCTGGCCTGACCTGGTCGAACGGAAGTCATGAGGGAGCGAACCGGGTCCGGAGTTCGATTGCTCCTGGCGGGAGGAGTCCTCTGCATGATTCTCCCGGTCAGTCATCCGCGGGCCGAGCCCATGGGACCGCCGGATCTGCCCAGCCTGACCGAATTGATCGCATCGGGCCGGACGATGGTGAAAGCACCCGACAGGGAGACGGCACGAAGACTTCGCGAAATGGCGGCGGAGCGCCTGCGCGTGCGCGAGATGAGGAGGGTGATCGAGTCCCGGCAGGAGGCACTCGCCTCCGAGTTTGCGGACGCGGTCAACCGGACCGGGGCGAGCGATCGCATCGCCTCGGTGACGTGGCCGGAAGGCGAGGATTCCCAGCCCGGCCTGCTCGTGGACGCGGAGCGTGGGATCGTGGTGACGGGTGTTCCCCCGGTCGCCTGGGAGGAGCGTGTGCTCGTATCCATCGGGGACGAGGGGCTGCTCTGGGCCCGTGCGATCTGGCTCTCCCGGACCGAGGGGGTGGTGGCGGTGGTGGTCGATGACTGGTCCACCCATCGAAGTCGATTTACTGGCCTCCCGCCTCTTGCTGCGTCGCCATCTTCTCCGGCACCCGGGCGGATGATAAGCGGCTTTTCCGCCGGTTCTCGACCCCTCACGGGAACACTGACCGCGATGCGTCACCGTGGTGAGGAATTCAGCAGCAACCGGGTCCGCGACTCTCTCGACCGGCATTGGGAGACGTTGGGACTGCAGGTGAGCGAAAGGCGTTCGGGATTCGAGGAGGCTCTCGTGTCGGATCTCGCCCTACCGAACGGAAAGACCGGGTATCCCGTGTTTCTCCTCGATGGAGAGTGGATCGGAATTGCGGTGGCGCGCACGGATCTGCACGAGACGGTCGTGATTCCCGCGGAACGGATTCGATCGCTATTGCCCGGTTCGAAGCCGGGCTAGCCATCCGCGCGGGGTGGAGTTCGAAGGGGTGAGGGGCCGGAGTGTGGGAGATTTCGCATAGTTGTCTCGGTCCGGACGTCCACCCCTCACGAACCGCGCAAGCCAGACAACCCGATTCATGACTATTCGTTCCCTCTCCAAGATCACGGTGGCGGCGCTCGCGAATGCCGCGCTTTTTACGCTTTCGACCCCGAACGTGGAGGCGGGATTCTGGGATTTCTTCAAGAAGAAGTCCAAGCCCTGCGAGAAATCGTGACGCCGCTGAATTGTTTCGGCAGGTCTGCCGAATTCCATGTGTGTGGAGATCCCTTCCGGTGAGAGCCGGACGGGATCTCTTCTTTTTGTGGTGGAAAAGGCGGGTGCGGCGTGGATGGGGAGCGAACGGATTTCTCCTTGCACCCGGTGCGGCCCTGACGCTCTCTTTCCCTTTTCTTTCGCGAATCCATGTGGGGGCCCCTCTTGCGCTGGACTGGAAACCTCGCCGAGCGGCGGGGCGGGACGGTCATTGTTGTTGTTTTTGCCGTCTCCCTCGCGATGGCGGCGGCCATTCCCGGTCTGCGCATCTCCTCGTCCTATCGGGATCTCATGCCGAAGGATCGCCCCGAGCAGCGGGCCTATGATGCCTTCCTGGAAGAGTTCGGTGCGGCCAACGACCTGATCGTGGTGTTGGAAGGGGAGCCCGCGGTGATTCGCGAGGCGTCGGATCGTCTCGCCGAGGAGTTGAGCCGGACGGGAGATCCCGTCGCCGGTGTGTTTCACCGCTTCGACCCCGCCTTCCTCGCCGCACGTGGTCCGCTCTATCTCGATGCCTCCACCCTGCGACAGGTCGCAGAGGCGGTCACAGGAGGACGTCCTCTCCTCGAAACGCTCGGGGAAACGCGAGGAATGCCCGAGCTTCTCCAGACCGTCGCCGGGGTCATCGTCGATCCTCCTCCTTCGACAGCCGGTGCCTCGGCGGAGGGCGAACGATTCATCGAGGCGATTTCCCTCTTCCTCGGGGCGTGGGAGAACCGGCTCGACGGGGAACCGGCGATGCCCACGGAGGGTGTCACGATCGAGGATTGGATACCCGAAAGCCGAGCCTCCGATCTCGCCCTCCTGCGCAAGCTGGCCGGGGGAGGGGGGTATCCGGGATCACACGACCAGCGCATGGTCTTCCTCTTCGTGCAACCGGTGCTGCCGAGCGACGACCCCGCCTACCTGGTCGAGGTCGAGAATGCGGTTCGTTCGGCCTGGGAGACCGTGAGGGGCGGTGGTGGATCTCAGATGGAGGGCGTCACGTTCGCTCTCACCGGACTGCCGGCCCACATCCTTTCCGATGTTCGCAGCCTGCGGCAGGATCTCATCCGCGCCGGCGTGCCCTCGGCGGTGCTGATCTTCCTCATCCTCTGGTTGGGGCTCCGGTCGGTCCGGCGGACCTGTATCGCCCTTCTCGCCCTGGGCTGTGGACTTGCCATCAGTCTTGGCCTGGTGCGGTTTCTCTTCGTGGAACTCAACCGGATGAGCGTCTCGTTCCTCGCGATCATGTTCGGGATCGGGATCGATTTCGCGATTTACCTGATCCGCCGCAGCGACGAGGAGATCGCGAAGGGGCAGGACCGGGTTGCGGCCGTCAAGGATGCGCTCGCCACGTCGGGGAGGGGGATCGTATCCGGGGGACTGATCACCGCACTGGCATTTTCGGTCACGGCACTCTCCGCCTTTCGGGGAACGTCACAGCTCGGACTGACCACCGCCCTCTCCGTCGTCGTCGTCCTCGTCGTGACCCTGTTCCTGTTGCCTCCCCTCCTGATGCGTACCCGGCCTCCGGCGCGGATCCCGCTCGCCGATCCCGAAAGGAGTCCCGCGAAGGCGCTTGGTGCGGGCCGTCTTTCCCGGGTGTTCGCCCTGGTCGCCCTCGTCGTCGTGGCGGCGATTACCGGTCTCGGATTCTGGGCGGGGTGGCGCGTTCCTCTCGATTTCAACGGACTCACGGTGATGCCGCATGGGGCCGAGTCGACGGTCTACCAGGAGAAGATGGAAATCCGGAGCGACTACCAGATGACCTCGGCGGCGATTCGGTCGACCGATTCCGAGGACCTGGCGGACAAGGTGCGAAGAATCAGGGAGAAACCCACCGTGGCCCGGGTGGTGACGATCGGTGACCTCGTTCCCCCCCGACAGGATGAGGCGCTCGCGATCCTCGCCGAATACCCGGGGCTCTTCACGTGGAAGTTGCCGCGGCTCCACGAGGAAGCGGTGGAACCGGGAGACTACGAGAGCGCCCTCGCCGTCCTCGAGGACGCACTCTACGGCGCGCAGGAGCTGGCCTTTACCGGGGGACAGGCTGAGCTCGTGGAGGCTCTGCAACTCGCGATCGACCGGGCGGCGAAGGTGGGGCAGCACCTGGCGGAGAGACCGGAGGAGGCGGGCGAGATCACGGATGGCTTCGTTCGGGAGATGCAGGGATGGATCGACCGGGCCGAAGAAATGCTCGTGCGGTGGCAGTCGCTCGAGTTGGTGAGTGAGGAGGACCTGCCGCCCGGCCTGTTGCAGCGGTTTCGCAGTGAGCGCGGCCACTACGCCGCCTTCATCTATCCGGCGGACTCGATCTGGGAGACGGCTTTTCTCGGTGCCTTCCTCGACGATCTCCGCTCTGTCGATCCCGGCGTGACGGGATTCCCCGTGGTGTCCGAGAGCAACATCCGGCTCCTCACTCGCGGGATCCTGCAGTCACTCGTCCTTACCGTGATCGTCGTCGTGGTGCTCCTGGCGATCGACTTGAGGAATCCCCGCCACGTTCTTTCGGCTCTCGTGCCGCTTCTCACCGGCATGTCGCTCCTGCAGCTTCTCCTTTTCCTGACGGGGCAACAATACAACCTCGCCTCGATCAACGGGTTGCCCCTGCTCCTGGGACTCGGCGTCGTCTACGGGGTCCACCTGGTGAGACGCTGGTCGGAGATGCCGGGTGCGAGTGCGTTCGAGGCGGTGGAGACGTCGGGGCGAGCCATCCTTCTCGCGGGATTCACGACGATGGCGGGACTCGCCTCGCTCGCCTTCTGCATCCACCGGGGCGTGGCGACCTTCGGCCTTCTCCTCCTGCAGGGCATCGTCTGCATGTTGGTGGCGACGCTGGTCGTTCTTCCCCTCGTGATCGATGCCGTGACGCGCTATGTCGCCGGGCGCGACGAACGCCAGGCGGCGAGGGCGCGAAGCGGAAAGTAGAGCCGATACCAGTCGTAATTGATCGCGCAGCTGCGGTTGAAGACTCCGACCATCCCCTCGTGCGGCCAGTTGCCGTCGGCCTGTTGGCGGGCGAGGAGAAACGCGGCGGCCCGGTCGGACGCTTCGGGATCGGGATCGCCCGCGAGGAGGAGGGATAGCAGGGCCCAGGATGTCTGGACCACGTGGCCGTCCGGCCGGTCGATCCATTGCCGTTCGAGGCAGCTCTCGATGCGCTCGCCCCATCCGCCGTCGTCGTGTTGGTGGGACAGGAGAAAGGCGGCCGCCCGTTGCAGGGCCGGATCATCCGGGCGGGTGCCGGTTGCATGCAGTCCCCCGACTCCGAACCAGGTGCCGTAGGTGAAGCAGACTCCCCACGAGCCCTCCCAGCTACCGTCGTCGCGTTGCTCGCGACGCAGGTAGGTTTCACCCCGCTTCATGGCGCGTGCGACCTGTTCGGGTTCGTAAGCGGGAAACCTCTTCCGGACGACGTTGAGTGTCTCGAGAACCGCCGCCGTGCACTCGGGATAGGAATAGTCGACCATGATCCGGGCAAAGACACCGGAGGGGTTGAGCTGCTCGAGCCAGTCGCTCCCCCGCTTCCGCTCGTAGGTCGGCCAGCCCCCGTCGGTGTTCTGCCAGCTGAGCAGGAGGGGAATCGCTTCGAGCAGCTCGTCGTCGTCGAGAGACTGGGAGGAATCCCAATCACTCAGGAGAAGGGCACTCCGGAATCCCTCGGCCGTGCAATCGGTGATCGGCCATCCGTGCGGACGGTCGGAGAAGGGCCAACCGCCGCGCGATGCCTCGCGATAGTGACGATCGCCGTCGGGGACGTCTTCGAGGATGCGATTGTCCCGGATGAAGACATGGGCCCGCCGCATCATCCCGGGATGGGTTTCGAGGGCACCCGCCACCGCGGCTGCCTGGACCGCGAAGGCCGTGTCCCAGAGGCAGCTGTTGTTGTATCCCTGCATGCTGCAGCGTCCGTCCTCCTCCCAGAGATACGATTCGAGCGCTTTCATTCCTTCCGCGAACCGGATCCCCCCCGGTTCACGAAAATGATGACACAGGGTATTGAGGACGCGGTTGACGGGGCCTATCGCGAATCCCGATGTGACCTCGTCCTCGAAGTCGATCTGGAGCGCGGTTTCGGCGAGTGCGCGTTGCCTCAGCGATTTCGGGATGAAGGGCTCGGCCCGGTGGAGGATCCCGTTGACCGTCCGAACGAGGAGTGAGGGGGGAAAGTGATTGTCGGATGGGGCGAGCCGGTTGCGGAAGCGGGTGAAGTCGGTACCGGCCCAATCCTCGTAGAGCTCGGACCGCAGCGCCTCGATTACGTCGTCCGCTTCGATCGTGGCGCGCGCGCCATAGAGCCACGACGCCGGCAGGTAGACCATGCGGCAATGACACCAGAGACGTCCGGGGTGCACCGGGAGCCAACGGGGGAGGAGCCAGAGTTCCGGCGGGATCGGATTCAGTCCCCTGTAGTCGTAGAGACCGAGAAGACAGAGGATCCACTTGCCCCACGGAGCCGACCCGGTGGGACCACTCTGAGCGGCGATCCAAAGGCGAAGTCCGCGCAATTCCTCCCGATCCGCCGGTTCGCCCAGGAGCCGCAGCGAGACGTAGCCGAGGACCGAGGTGAAAAGGCAGGACGCACCCTCGCGATGCAGGCCGATTCCCCCGTCACGACGCTGGGCTGCGAGAAACTCCCGGACCATGCCCGAGCGGCGATGCTCCGGAATGGTCTGCTCTGCAATGTGGCAGAGAACCACGTACATCGGGAGAAGGAACATCGGTCCGCCGTAGTCGCCGTGCCAGCTTCCGTCATCGCTCTGCGTCGTTTCGAGATGGTCCAGGGCGGTCCGGATCGCTTCTCCGGCGGCGCGATGCGAAGGGCCGGCCGCAGAGTTTGCATTCCCCTCGTTGACATTGGTGGGCAGAGCGCTATCCATCGGGACCGGACTCTGGCACAGGATTGGGGGGGGCGCCAAAGCGGGATTCCGAGGTGCCGGTTTTGTAAAAGGGACTTGCAGTCCGTGTGAACCTTATGTTTAAGAATCCCGAATCAGATGGTTCCCTCAACAATTGATACCGCAGTAGCGGGTGCCGGTCCGGCCGGCTGCCTCGCCGCGATGAACCTGGCACAAAAGCGCGGTGAGGAGGTTCTCCTGCTGGAGGCGGACACCTCGCAGCGGAACCGGTTCGCGGGAGAGTGGCTTCATCCGGCGGGAATCGCGGCATTGGGCCGCGGAAGTGCGCTCGGTCTGGACGAGATCGGGGGCGACCTGATCACCCAGCGAGGATTCGTGATCTTTCCGGATGATGCGGGAGAACCCGTGGTTCTCGATTATCCGGGAGAAGAACGGGGCCTGGTCTTCGAACATACCGCTCTCGTCAACCTGTTGCGCCGGCGCGCGATTGCCACGCCCGGTGTGCGGATTGCCAGGGGTGCCAAGGTGACGCGGGTCAAGCGGGGCGAGCTCGACTATCGCGACGCGGCATCCGGCGAGATTCGGTCGCTGGCGGCCGACCGCATCGTGGGGGCCGACGGCCGGGGATCGCTCGTTCGTCCCGCCCTCGGGCTCTCCCGCTCGTCTCAGCTCATCTCCTACATGGCGGGTGTCGTTTTGCGCGACGTGGAATTGCCGTTCGAGGGCTATGGCCACGTGATCCTCGGAGCTCCCGGGCCGATTCTCCTCTACCGGATTTCTCCCGGCGTCGTTCGTGCCTCCATCGACGTACCCGCCGAACGGGGAGGAGCAAAGGCGGATTGGGCCGGCCTGCTTCGTGACGAATACCTTCCCTTCGTGCCGGAGTCCATCCGCCCGGCCTTCGTGCGGGCCCTCGCCGAGGAGGAACTCGCGTTCCGGGCCAACCGTTATCGTCCCCGGACGAACTATGGCGACGGGGCGCTCTGTCTCGTGGGAGACGCGGTCGGATTCCAGCATCCGCTTACCGCGATGGGGATGACGCTCGGGTTTCAGGATGCCGAGGGACTCGCTTCCCACGAATCGTTCGCCGAGTTCCAGAGAGAACGGCGCGCGGCCACCCTGGTTCCGGAGCTGCTTGCGATGGCGCTCTACCAGGCGTTTTCCGGAAGGGATCCCGGCGCTCGCGAAGTGCGCCGGGCCATCTACGCGATGTGGCGGCGATTTCCCGTCGAGCGGGAGCGGACCATGCTGCTGCTCTCCGGAAAACTCACGAGTCCCGTCGGTTTCGGCATGTCGTTTTTTCGCGGGGTGCACCTGGCCCTGGCGGGAGCAGCGCTGTCGGAGGATCACCGCTGGCAGTGGACGCAGTTGAGCCGGACCCTCGGTTCGATCGGTCAGATCATGCACGGATTGTTGAGCTGCTCGTCGACCCGGCTACCGCGGGGATACGGGGGGATGGCAGCGCGTGCCTGAGAGCCGCCTCGCACGGCCCGGTCGACTCACCCCTCCTCTTATCCCGGACCGGTCCGGAGCACCTCAGCGAACCCGGATCGTCAACGACGAGGTGACGAACTTCTGGGCTGGCGTGCAGAAGTCGAGGTCCCCCGTCCAGATTCCGGGTTCCTTCGCCGTCAGCTGCATCGTGACTCGCAGGGACTGGCCTGGTTCGAGGTCCTTGCTAAAGTAGAAAGAGGAAAAATTGAAAGTGTGGTCGCGCCGGACGGGATCGGGTTCCACCGCGCGAACGTCGAATCCGTCGAGGAGCGAATCGTAGATGTCGATACTGTCGAGGCGCAGATCGCGATCGGTGGGATTTCCGATATCGAGCAGGAGATCGACTTCGTCACCGGCGGCGACCTCCCGGGGGGCCTCCACCTGCACCGAGAAGGGCGGAGGATTCGCGACGAACACCAGATAGGCAACCGCGAAGAGGGCGATCCAGAAAAACGTGGTCGCCAGGAACGTGACGAACGCGGTGATGATGACTGCGGGAAAACGGGATTCCATGGGGTAGTCGCGAGAAAGACGGAGAGAACGTCCCGGAAAGAGTAGGGACGAGAACCGAATCCGTCAAACGGCCCCGGAGACGGACTGCGCGTCCGGAGAGGCACCCCGGGGAAGGCCTTTATCCTCCCGCGCCCCGCAGTTCGGCGATCTCGCGGCGCCAGGCCGCTCCGCGTGCCCCCCAGTTCGCCGAGGCGAGCAGGCTCTCGGCCCGGGAAAGGGCTGTCGCGGCTCCCTCTCGATTCCCGTCTTCGAACCGGGCTCGCGCGAGACAGATGTGGTTGTGAGGATGGGCCCCGAATTGCCCGGCCGCTTTCTCGAGGTACTCGAGCGAGAGACCGATATCACCGATACCGGCGGGCCAGGCTGGGGCCTTGAGGTAGAGCATGCCGAGTGCGCGCCAGGGACCGCCTCCGTCCGTTCCGGGTCGTCCCTCGGAACGCTCGAACAGGGCGACGATCTCGGGGAGTTTCCCCGCCGCACCGAGGCCTTTCGCCTGGAGAACAAGGCCGCGGAGACTCGCCCGGTAGTAGGCCGATTCGGCGGAGAGGGAATCGCCGGACAGGCCGGCCGCGTCGAGGGAGGCGAGGGCCTGCGCCGCCGTGGCGGCCTGGCGGTCGATGTCGGTATCGGCCTGGCTCAGGGCGAGCGCGGCGCGAGCATGGAGCAGGGCCGCTTCCGCCGTGGTATCCGCTTCGGCGAGATCTCCCGCCTGCCGGAAGGCGGTGCGCAACTCTTCGATCGAGGCGCCGTTCCGCAGCCCCTTTTCCACCGAGTCGGGAGTCACGGACGACACGGCCGGGGAGGAGGACTCGGTGGGTGAAGCCTCCTTCCCGGGCGTTCCTGTTTTCTCGTCGGCTTCGGCGAGCGCGGCGGCGGCGGCTTTCTCGGCTTCGGTCGGTCCTCGCTTCCTGCTCTCCTTTTTTCCCGCCTCCCCAGTATCGCCGATCGGGACGGCGATTGTTGCCGGCAGGGCACCGTCTTTCGGAGCAACCGGCTTGCAGGCGAAGACGACCGCCGCGGCCGCAGCGGTGAAGAGGAGAAACCACAGCCCGCACAATGTGCGTCCGCGGGCCGGTCGCGTGTTGTCAGCGTTCTTGCTCATACAGATTCACCAAGTTCTCGATCTCTGCGTCGTCGAGGGCAGCGAACCCGGCCACGCCGAAGGTCTTCGCGACCGCGGCACCTTCGTCGGTTTCCGCCAGGCCGAGGAGAGCGTCCCGGAGTCGATCGGTCGCGGCTGCGGTGTCCTCGTTGTCGATCCGCATGAGGCCGACCGAGGGTATAGGATTCGACTGGAAGACGACACGCAATTCGCCGGCCAGGGGAAGCGCGGAGAGACTGTGATACTGCGGGGCGGTGAGAAGGACACCGTCGATTTCGCCCTGGGTCAGGGAACGTAATGCGGACAGCGGCCGGGAGGACGCCTCGGAGTCGAAGTCGTCACCGGTGGCCACAGCGCCGTCGAAAACGACGCGGTCGAGAAACTGCTGCGGTTCGAAGAACACGGATCCGGAGATCTTCTTTCCTTTCAGGTCTTCGAGTGTCGAATAGGCGTCTTTCCGGGTGACGAGAAAATACTGTTCGGGTTTCCCGTCAGGGAGCTCGACGGAGGCGATGGGAGCCAGGCCGAGCGAGTTCCGGTGTCCGAGGAAGAGCCCGGTGGAACCAAGGACGAAGCTGTTCGGATTCGCCGCCAGGTGCTCCAGGGCCGGTGCGATGTCGTTGAAATAGTGGGCTGTCAGGGGAAGGCCGGACCCATCGCTGAGGCGCGCCACGAAGTCGTCGATGACCCTTTGACCGGAAGAGCCCGGATTGGGTCCGCCCGGATAGACGACCACGAGGCCAAACGCCGAGTTGTCTTGTGACACGGCGGTTTGCGGCGGAAGGGAGGCGAACGAGGTGAGAAGGAAAGCGAGTACGATCCGGGGGAAGGAAAACTTCATGGGAGAAACGGCCGGGACAACGCAGGCCCCTCTTCAACTCCCAAGCTAGATCTTCCCCCTCCGAATTTCAAGCGAGCGCGAGCTTGGTGGACATGCGTCTCTCGGCGGCGAGAGGTCGTTCAGGATCCCGGCACCTGCGGGAACCGTTTTCGAACATCCCCGATTTCTTGCTTCCCTGCGCCGAGCGCCGCACGTTCGCCGTGCTAGGGGAGCACCTCGACGTCAGCCTCGCTCTCGGGATACACGAGGATGTCGCCGTAGACGTCCTTGACGACGCCACGGACCCGAACCGGACGTCCTTCCCAGGAGTGCAGGCGGGTCAGGGGGAAGATGTCGCCGAGGTCCTCGACGTGGATGGCCGCTGCGATCGCCTCGCCGGGAACGCGGGAAAAATTGATGTAGCGGGTTTTCCCCGATCTACTCTCGCCAATTCGCGACACCTCGCCTTCGAGAGTGATGATCTGCCCGAGTTTGGCCGTGATCGCATCCACTTCGAAGGGGTCGAGAACCGGACTCGTGTTCGGTGCCGGCTCTTGAGTTTGCGGAGCCGGGTCTATTGCTGCGGTAGCGGTCCTCTCCGAAGCAGCGGCGGTTGCCGGGGAGAGCCGATCCGGGGGAGCGGTGGAAGCAGCGGGAGGAGATGACGCCACTTCGGGGACGCCCCGCGGCGGAGCGTCGGTTTCCGGCATCGAGGGAGATGCCGCGTGGGAAGGAAGAGAAGGGGCGATTTCGGAGGCGACGGAAGGTGGCGAAGGGGGGAGCGAGGGTTGTTTCAGGAAGTAGAACACGCCCGCTCCGGCGAGGGCGATGGCCACCCCGGCGGCGACCCCGAGCCACGGAAGACCCGGTCCGGATGCGGCCGGGGCCTGCACCGAGACGTTGGAGGTCGGGGCCCCCATTCCCGGCAGGTTGCCCGAGGCGGTGGTGGCGGTTCCGGTGGTGGAAGGTGCCGGCGTCGCCTGGGGGGTGGCGGTGGGCTCGGGCACGCGCGCCGTTACCGCGTAGGTCACCGCGTCCTGGGGTGTTGGTGCGGGTTGAGGAGCCGGTCTCGTTCCCGGTTTCATTCCCGGTTCCGCGTCGGGAACGGTGGCGACGGCGAGCTCCTCTTCGCGCTCCAGGAGAGCCAGTGCCACCTCGGCGGTCGGGGGGCGTTCTCCGGGATCGCGTTTCATCAATTCGTGGACCCAGAGGCAGAGCCAGCGAGGCAGATCGGGACGCCGCTGTTCGAGGGGTTCGACCCGGTGCTTCAGGTGCGCGGCCATCACTTCGGGAGCGGACTCTCCGGCGAAGGGATACAACCCGGCGAGGGTGTAGTAGAAGACGCAGCCCAGCTGGTAGAGGTCGGTGCGTTCGTCGAGGGGCGCGCGCTCGAACTGTTCCGGCGCCATGAAATGAATCGATCCCATCACCGCTCCGCCCTGGTCCACCGTCTGCAACACCGGCTCCTGGCTGAACTTGGCGAGGCCGAAATCGAGCAACTTGATCTGGTATTCCTCGTCGGAGTGCCAGACGAGCATGATGTTCGATGGCTTCAGATCGCGGTGGAGAAACCCCTTGCGATGAGCGGCGATGAGTCCCTGGAGACTCTGCCTGGCGACCCGCCTGAAGTCTTCGAGCGGAAGGGGGGCTCGTTCCACGACACGCGAGAGGGTTTCCCCGTCGAGGAATTCCATCACCACGAAGGGATTTCCGGACTCATCTTCCCCGACGTCGTAGACCGACACGATGTTGGGATGGTGCAGGGCCGAGAGACTGCGGGCTTCCCGCAAAAGCGAATCGGGCGTGCCCTGGGTGCCGGTGGTGTCGTTTTCGCCCGGCGCCACCTTCCGCAGCATCTTGATCGCGACGGTACGTTCGAGCTGGGTGTCCCACGCCTCGTAGACCACTCCGGCTCCCCCCTGGGCGACCTTTCGGCGCGTTTCGTAGCGATCGCTCATCGTGACTTCGGTAGACAATTCCAGTGAACCGTTCCGCTCGATTGCCCACCGGGTGCAAACCGGATGTTTCGACATTTCTGAAACAAACCGGGCGAGACTGTCGCCGGTGGCGTGAGGTCGCTCAGGCGAGGTCGGTGCAGCAGGGACAGGGCTGCACCCAGTGGCCCGGAGTCACCTCGCGGAGCGAGAGGTCCATGCCGACGCTTTCCTCCCAGCGCGGGTGTTTCATGCGGTGGCCGAAGGCGCAACCCGCCGGGGGATCGATCGGGGAGGGAACGTCGCCCTCGAGCAGGGCCCGGTCCCGATCAGAGGCGGGATCGGCGACGGGGATCGCGGAAATCAGCGCCTTGGTGTAGGCATGCCGGGGCCCTTCGTAGATCGCGTCGGCGTCCGCCATCTCGACGATCTTCCCGAGATACATGATCGCGACCCGGTCGGACACGTGCTTCACCACCGCGAGATCGTGGGCGATGAAGAGATAGGCGAGTCCGAAATCCTCCTGCAGCTCGAGGAGAAGGTTGAGCACCTGGCTCTGCACCGAGACGTCGAGGGCCGAGACCGGTTCGTCGCAGAGGATCAGCTTGGGATTGAGGGCGAGAGCCCGGGCGATGCCGATCCGCTGGCGCTGGCCGCCAGAAAATTCAAACGGGTAGCGGGCGCCGTCCGATTCGCTGAGACCGACGCGCTCGAGCAGTCCTGCGACGCGCTTGCGCCTTTCCTCGCGGGTTCCGATCTTCTGGACCGCGAGCGGCTCCTCGATGATGTCGCCGACCGAGTGGCGGGGGTTGAGAGACTCGGCGGGATCCTGGAAGATCATCTGCATCTCGCGCCGGAGCGGTTTGAGGCGGCCCCGGCGCATGTGGGTGATGTCATGCCCGTCGAAGGCGATGCGGCCTCCCGTGGGATTGAGCAGGCGGACGGCGGTTTTCGCGAGAGTGGATTTCCCGCAACCGGACTCGCCCACGAGGCCCAAGGTTTCACCCTCGCCCACCGTGAAGGAGACTCCGTCGACCGCTTTGCAGGAACCGACCGGGCGCAGGAAAACGCCTCCCTTGACCGGGAAGTGCATGCGGACGTCGTCGAGTTCGAGGAGAGGTTTCATGCCTGGGGAACCCGGTAGCAGAACGGGCAGGTCTCGACGAAGTGGCCGGGTTTCACTTCCTCGAAGGGCGGGCGGGTCGTCTTCGCTGGCTCGTCGTGTTCGGCGTCTGCGCGGGTGGAAAAGCGGCAACCGGTGGGCATCCGGTCGAGCGAGGGGACGTTCCCCTTGATCGTGGGGAGTTTCGTCTTCCGCGGACGGTCGAGGCGAGGGATGGAGCGGAGAAGACCCCGGGTGTAGGCGTGCAGGGGATCGGCGAAGAGTTCCTTCACCGGAGCGCACTCGACGACCCGCCCGCCATACATGACGACGACCTCGTCGCAGTTCTCGGCGATCACGCCGAGGTCGTGGGTGATCAGGATGACCGCCATGCCCAGTTCGGATTGCAGATCATCGATGAGAGCGAGAATCTGCGCCTGGACGGTCACGTCGAGAGCGGTCGTCGGCTCGTCGGCGATGAGAAGCTTGGGGCGGTTGATGAGAGCCATCGCGATCATCACCCGTTGGCGCATGCCACCCGACAACTGGTGCGGATATTCGCCGACGCGGATCTCGGGCGACGGAATGCGGACCCTTTTCAGCATGTCGACGGCTTCCTCGAGAGCTTCCTTCGCCGAGACGGACCGGTGGAGAAGGACGGATTCCGTGAGTTGCCGCCCGATCGTGTGGACCGGGTTGAGGGCCGTCATCGGCTCCTGGAAGATCATCCCGATCTCGTTCCCGCGGACATCGTGCATCTCCTTGTGGTCGAGACGGAGGAGATCCCGCCCATCGAAATGGACCTCCCCGGCGAGAACGTTTCCCATCGGCTGGGGAAGCAGGCGGATCAGGCTCAGCGCGGAGACGCTCTTTCCGCAGCCCGACTCGCCGACGATGCCCAGGGTGCGGCCGCGATCGACGCGGAAGTCCACGCCATCGACGGCGACGAGTCGCCCCTGCTCGGTATCGAAAGCGGAGACAAGGCCGGAAACCTCGAGTAGGGGTCGTGTGGAGGGAGCGTCGGTCATGGCGGGCAGGTCGGAGTGGAGGCGTGGAATCTATTCCACTCGGAACTCGTCGTGAACCTCGAGGACCTCGGGAAAGGTCTTCCCGGCTCGCATCGCCTCGAGAGTCTCTTCCTTCACCTCGGTGTCGATCCAGTGGACGTGGGCCTCGTCGGGTTCGTAGCTCACGCGAACGTTGAAGGTGTCCTCCGGGAACTTGAGCCAGCGCCAGTAGCCGAAACGGTAGTAGTTCCGGTGGAACAGCGGAACCCAGGGGGCCTCCTCGTGGATGACGTGCTCGATCGCCCAGCTGTTCTCCCGGATGGCTTCCTCGGTGGTGGCGCGCCGGATCGCGACACTGTATTCGTCGAAACGCGGATCGACGCTCACGGTGATGTTGTTGGTGTTCGGCTTCGGCGTCTCCGATCCCTCGTCGTAGGCGTTCGACGAGTGAAAATTCTGGAAGTAGCGCGGGTAGGGTGGCGTAGCGCCCCATCCCCAGAGACAGATCTGGTGGCGCTTGTCCATCACCTTCTGGAAAAAGGCCGTCGAGTCGAGCGACTCGATCAGGAACTCCACGCCCGCCTTTCTGGCCTCCTCCTTGATCCGCAAAAGGATGCGGCGGGTGAGGGGGTCCTGGTAGGTGCTGATCGTGAACGAGAGTCTCGTCCCGTCGTCCTTCACGAGAATCCCATCGTTCCCCCTTTTCGTGAATCCCGCCTTTGCGAACGACTCACGGGCCTTGGCGGGATCGAAGGGGCGCGCTCGGATCGTGGCCTCACTGTAGTCGCCGTATCCCTCGGAGAAGATGTTGGTCCTCTTGTAGTCGCCGCGAAAATCGAAGTCGATCAACTTTTGCGCGTTCGTCGCATACTGGATTCCGATACGGATGTCCCGGTTCTCGAGAAGGGGTTTCGAACAGTTGATGTAGAGTCCTCGCGGAACCCGCGGATAGTCGTTGTAGAAAACCGCCTTCCGGATGTAGCCGTCGTGGAGCGGAGGAATCTCGGTCTTCTCGTACCAGAATTGCGGTTCGTTCAACAGGAAGAAGTCGATGATCCCGTTCCGAAACAATTCGAATTCCTTTTCCGAGGTGCGCACCAGCCGGTAGTGAAGATAGTCCGGGTTGAACCGGTTCCTGTAGTATTTTCGATCCTTCGCCCACCAGTCCTTTACCCGTTTCAGGGTCACGGTTCGACCCTTGCGGGTCCGGGTCTCGTCGATCACGTAGGCGCCGGCGGTCGGTTTCACGCGCCATTGGTACCGTTGCGGGTAGTCGGGACCGAACTCCTTGTAGAAGTGCGAGGGAAGCGGAATGATCGTCGCGTAGTAGGGCGTCTTCGGTTTGGGCGTCGCCCGCGTCAGCGAGATGGTGCGGTCGTCGTACTTCGTGATGTTGGTATATTCCGTGGTGAAGTATTGCTTCTGATACGGCGCATTGGCATAATCCGACTGGAAGATGTAGAACGCAAGCATGCAGTCGTCGGCGGTGATGGGGACGCCATCCGACCAACGGGCCTCGGGGTCGATCCGGAAGTAGACGGTCTGGTTGTCCGACGTCACCGCCCACTCGTTCGCGATTCCGGGGATGACCTCCATCGTGTCCGGGTGGAGACCGATGAGACTCATCTCGACATTGTCGTAGAACTGGTCCCGGAACGAGTGGTTGCTGTCGGGGCCGAAGGTGCGGAAGGTCGGCGGGTAGCCCCTCTGAAGGGCGAGGTTCATCGTGCCGCCCTTTTTCGCCTTGTCGTCGCCGATCTCCGGCTGATCCATGCCGGTTTCCCAGATGAGATCGTCCGGAATGTCGGCGGGGGTGGCGAATGTGAAGAAATCGGGATTCGCCTCGTAGTGGGCCTGCACCTCGGCGGTGTTGTCGTAGGGCATCAACTCGGTCGGGTCGCCGCAGCCGCACAGGACGACCATCAGCCCAGGGAGGGACCAGGAGAGGTGACGGAGCGGCCGTGCCGGCGCAGGATGTTCCGATGGGTGACGCGCTGGTGTCATTTGTAGGTCGTAAATCTCTTCGGGTCGAAGGCCTCACGGACGGCCTCGCCGACGAAGGTCACGAGGACGAGAATGATGACGGTTCCGAAGAACGCCCCGCTGACGATCCACGGGGAGCTGAGATTGTCGGCCCCCTCGCTGAGGAGGCGGCCCCAGCTGGGATATTCCACGGGAAGGCCGAACCCCAGGTAGTCCA
>Ga0180429_10001068_pt1 | contig 23672 bp, 21 predicted proteins | sample SS_ome_FD_132428 | JGI IMG/M metagenome (GOLD analysis project Ga0180429, IMG submission 132428) | Hypersaline lake sediment archaeal communities from the Salton Sea, California, USA - SS_1_S_1 metaG | ecosystem: Environmental > Aquatic > Non-marine Saline and Alkaline > Hypersaline > Sediment ...
GGCCATACGGCACATCCGCGAAGACCACGTCAGCCTTCCGCCTCCCCAAACCTCGGATGAGGGCATCGCCGTTGCCGGCATCCGCACGGAAGGTCTTGCTGGCGACACCCCGTCTGTCCGTCAGCCTGCAAATGCGAGCTCGCAGCCTCTTGGCACCGGCGAGCGCCTCCTCGTGCGATGGCTTGCCGTATTGAGACAGCATCCGCGTGATCTCGTCGATACGCCCAGCCAGCCCCGCCGGCGTCAGCAGGCCGAGATTCCGCTCAGCGAGCTGGAGAATGTCGCCGTCGATGTCCGAAGCGATGATCTCGCCGATGGCATCGCCGTGCAGAAACCCCAGAGTGGTCAGATGGGTGGCCGCGCCGCAGCAGGGATCGTAGAGCAAGCACGGCCCGTGGCCACCCCGGCTCTCCCGCACGGACAGACACCTCTGGAAGGCCTCGCTGGCCAGTCGCACCGGGAACGCTGGGTGTCCGGGGGCACTGTACAGCACTCGCCCGCTCGCGTAGTCTGAGTAATCCTCTCTCTCGATGGCGAATCGGTACTTCATAGGCGGGTGCTCCTGTCAGTAGCCCGGGCGGTCTCACGTGAAGTCTACGCCGAAACTGCAGCATCGCACGCGGCGCACTCTCTGTGGACCGCGTGCACCGCCAGGCTGTAGTGTGACACAGACCGGACCTTGTGGAACAGGCCCCCAAATGCTATAATGCCTCCCGTTCGCCCCTGTAGTTCAATAAGGATAGAACGCAGACCTCCTAAGTCTGTTATCCCAGTTCGAGTCTGGGCGGGGGTACCTACGGACAGTCTGCCGGCGTCGAGGGTCGCGCACCGATTGGGTGCGCGACCCTCGCTGTTTGGGGCAACCTAGACTCAAGACTGATGCGTCAGGCGGCGATCCGTGCTATGCTGATGATGGACCGGAGACTGAGCCCAGGCCCACACCAGAAGCACGCCCTGGAGCATAGGATGAGGGGATGCCATAGCTAGCCTGCGCCACACCCTTCAGCAGCTCCGTTGGAAGCTGACACTGAGCTACACGGGCGTGACTCTCGGCGCTCTCACAGTCGCCCTGGGCCTTCTGGCGATCCTGGCCTTCTCCACGCTCTTCGCCCCCTACGCTGGTGCGCCCAAGTCTATGTGGGTGGAGGCCGCCAACGATCAGGCTGTGCCCCTGGCCCGAATGCTGCTCTCTCAATCCCCGCCGAACACCGCGGGCATCGCCGAGCTGGTCAACTACACGGACACCGCCAAGTTCCAGAGTATGGAACTCCTGAGAGCCGGCAACGTGACACTCTTCGCCAGGGCCACCGCCAGCCTGGAGATGCTCGTCTTTGACGGCGAGGGCGCCCTTCTGGGGCGCACCGGCCGCGCAGCCTTCCCCGACACAGGTCAGACCTTTGACGTCGCGGGCCTACCCCGGTTGCGTGGCCCCCTGGAGGCTGCGCTCGCGGGGGACCGCGACCCCGACCATCTTGTCTCGGCCCGCCCAACCGGAGACAGGTGGGCCGTCGCCGTGCCCGTCTACACAGAAGACGGCTCGCGGCTTCTGGGCGCCGTTGCCTACGTAGCCGACGCCATACCGGAGGAGGACGCCGTGGCCCCCCACGCCCTGGGGTTCGCTGCAGGCGGTGCCTTGTTGCTCCTCGCGGGCACGGGCGTGATCAGCACTGGCGCCGGCTACCTCTTGTCGAGAGGCCCGGTCCGGCGCATCCGAAGGCTATCGGGTGCCGCAGACGCCTGGAGCCGGGGGGACTTCGCCGTCGCCGTCGATGAGGAACCGGACGACGAGATTGGCAGGCTCGCCCGGCGCTTGAACGAGATGGCCGGTCACCTGCAGGCCCTGCTCGCACGTAGACAGGCCCTGGCCGTGCTCGAGGAACGACAGCGCTTGGCACGCGACCTCCACGACAGCGCCAAGCAGCAGGCGCTGGCTGCGTCCTTCCAGATTGGCACCACGCTGACCCTGCTCGATCACGATGTCGCTGCGGCGCGAGAACACCTTGCGCAGGCCGACCGTCTGGTAGACAGCGTGCGCCGCGAGCTCACCGACCTGATCCTAAAGATGCGACCCGCCCCTTCAGAGGCACCGGTCTCAGCCGACGGGCTCTTCTCCCTCGCGCTGGATTGGGCACGCCAGACGGGCATTGAGGTAGCGACCGTCGGAGATCCGGGGTGCCTGATGGCGCCACAGATCTCCCGCGCCCTGCACCGCATTGAGCAGGAGGCCCTGGCCAACATCGCTCGCCATAGTGGGGCTACCACGGTCCGGTTGACGTTGACGTGCACCAACGACGCTGTCGCCCTTGCCGTAGCCGACGACGGCCACGGATTCGACACGGCTCGACAGTCTGCCGGCACAGGGCTGCACTCGATGAGGGAGCGTATCGCGTCGCTGGGCGGGACCTATGCCCTGACCAGCGGACCGGACGGCACGACGGTGTACGTCACGCTGCCGCAGATCGCAGAGGAGGAGAGCTGATGCCGGACCCCATCACGTTGATGATCGTCGACGACCACGAGATGGTCCGTCGTGGCGCCTCGGACTACTTGGCGGCCCAGTCCGACATCGTCGTCGTTGCCGAAGCCGGGTCCGGCGAGGAGGCCGTTGACCTGGCACGCGAGCACATCCCCGACGTCGTGCTGATGGATCTGATTATGCCCGGCATCGACGGCGTCGAGGCAACCCGCCGCGTCCGGTCGGTCAGCCCGCGCACACAGGTTGTCGTCCTGACCTCGTACCACCAGGACGCGCACATCTTTCCTGCCCTCCAGGCCGGGGCCATCTCCTACCTGCTCAAGGACGTGCGGGCAGCGGAGCTCGTCGACGCGGTGCGTCGCGCTGCGAGGGGAGAGGCCACACTGCACCCCACGATCGCCGCCCGCGTGATCGAGGAGTTCAGCGCGGGGCTTGCCGATAGGACGACACCCTATGCCATCCTCACCGAGCGCGAGATCGACGTCCTCACCCTGATCGCCAAGGGCTACACCAACGCCCGCATCGCGGAGGAGCTCGTTGTGGCCATGGGCACCGTCAAAGGCCACGTCAGCAACATCCTGAGCAAGCTGCACCTGGCCGACCGCACGCAGGCAGCCATCTATGCCTGGGAACACGGTGTCGTCCGCCGACGATAGCCCTTCTGACCCCCTACCCGACCGGGGACGGGGTCACAACCTGGCCTCTGGACTGGGGTGGCTCCCGTCTCCCGACGCGTGCGCCTCGGGCACGCCCCTGCTACGATAGGTGTAGACAAGGAGGCGACGATGAAACAGATGGGAAAGGCTGTTCGACGACGGTGTGGCTCCTCACTACTGGCCGGCGGCCTGCCTCTGCTCCTAGCAGGTGGCCTCTCGGTCCTGCTGGCACTCCTGTCCATCGGTGCAGTCCGCGGCGGCGAATCTGACGTGGAATACCTGCAGCGGCGGCGATGGTCGGCCGAGACTGCAGTGGGTTGCGCTGTTGCGCACCCGCGCGGCTGTACGATCTTCACCATCTCCGCCGGAGACCGCGTCTTTTTCGGTGGCAATGACGACTGGATCAGATTCGATATGAACTACTACTGGGTGGCGCCCGGTGACGCCGACCAATATGGCGCCATCTTCTTCGGCAAGCCCGACAACGTCCAGCAGGCCTTCAACGAAGAGGGGCTGGCGTATGACTCCAACGGCCTTCCCGATGCGCCGGTGAACGAGCATCCCGGTCGGACACCCGTCTACGGCGGCTACGGCGCCTATATCTTGCAGATACTGAAGGAGTGCGCCACCATCGACGAGGTTATCGACTGGGTCAATGACCATGTGTGGCACGATGTGATGTGGGACCAGATGCACTTCGCCGACGCGACGGGCGACGCAGTCGTGATCAGTGCCGGGCCTGACGGAAGGGTCGCCTTCACGCGCAAACCGCCGGGCGATGGTTTCCTGGTGTCGACGAACTTCAACGTCGCGCACCCGGGCAACGGTACGAGGCCTTGCTGGCGCTACGATCTCGCCCAGGAGATGCTGAGCGAAATCGACGCTGAGGCTGACCTTACTGCGGAGCGCGCCACTGACGTCCTCGACGCCGTCCACGTTGCCTCACCCAACGGCTACACGGTGATGTCGGTCCTCGGCGACCTGCGACAGGGCCGGGTCTACGTCTACCTGTTCGAGCAGTACGATGCGCCCTTAGTGCTGGACATCGCCGAAGAAGTGGCCCGCGCGCCGGGTCCTGGACCCCTCCTCGATCGCTTCCCCGACGAGACGGTACAGGCGTATGACAGAGCTGTCCAACGCATGATGTCAAGGTCCACAAAGTGGGCCATCCCTGGCTATGTCTGGCTGGCGTCAGTGGCCGTGTCGGTCGGCGTCCTGATTCTCGGATCAGGGAATCGTCGCGGGATCGGCTACTGGACACCTGTGGTCCTGGCCTTGGGGCCACTCGGTCTGCTGTTCAGGTCCCTGGCCCGGCGCGCGCGCGGGCCGGAGGCGCTGATCGAAGCGGCGATGGATGTGGCCGGCCACGTGTTCGCCGTGGTGGGGATCTTCACAGCCGCGATTCTCGTGCCCGAGATCGGCAACCGGCCGAAGCTGCTCATCCCCCTGCTGATCGGCCTGCCCTTGGCATTTGCGCTCTTCGTGTCTCAGACGCCCCTGCTGGCCCTCGGAGCGAGACAGGGCTACGCGCATCTACTGCTCAACCGTCTGCCCGGCACCATTGTCACCACGAACGTGGCCGTCGGCAGCCTGGTCGCCGTCGTCCTGCCCACAGCGAACGTACAGCTCGGCATCACCGGCTTCGGCGCCTCGAGCGTCCTCATCTGGTGGGCGGGCGCGGCTCTCGGTGCGGGGTTGGCCATCCTCCTCCTGATACCGTACCATCGCTGGGCACTCCGTCGAGGCTATGCGGCCTGGTCGACGGTGGTGAACAGCCTAGCTGCAGGCGACGACGCGCGCTCGGTCACCTCGGCACCGTGGCGGCGCATCTGGCCCTGGATACCGGCTAGCGGGCTTGTCTTGGTCGCCGGCGCCGCGTTGGGCATGGTAGCGACCAGCCTGCTCGCGGGTGGGGGTTAGGCGATGACGTCTCACAGAGAAGACCTGCTGACCCCAGCAACAGAAGGCAGCAAGCGCCAGGACAGTGCCCCACTCGACGGTCCCCCGGCACAGGTCGCGTGGCTCGGCGCAGCCGCGACACTGGCTACGATCGCCGCGGCACAGATCTGGCGCCGCGAGAGCTGCGCGTGGCTGCGTCCGGTGGGTGCGCTGATTCTGCTTGTCGGTGGTGTCTGCATCGTCGTCCCGTTTGCCCTCTTGCGGAGACACGGGCAGGCGGACCGTGACGACGCCTACATGTCGGCGAATGTCGTCGTCGACCGCGGCCTGTGCGCGATCGTGCGACACCCGCAGTACCTGGGCTACGTGCTGCTGGCGTGCGGATTCGCGATGGTGGCCCGGCACTGGGCCGTTGCAGCACTCGCCCTCCTCTCGGGGCTATGCTGGTACCTTCAGACCGTGCACGAGGAGCGTTACTGCCTGGCCCGCTTCGGCGAGTCCTATAGCCGGTATGCGCGCTCGGTCCCGAGGCTCAACCCTCTCCGAGGTGTGCTAAGATGGCTGCGCCGGAACAGAGACGCTGACAGAGTGCGCACTTCACGCACGCTGAGGAAGTAGCCAAGATGACAGTCAAGACGCAGCTCACGCAGGTCGAAATCTCCGAGGTTCTCTCGCGCTACGCGGAGGGTGGCCTGACGCAGGCAACCCCCATCGCCGAGGGCACCGTGCAGACCAACTACCTGGTCGAGACCACCCACGGCAAATCGGTCCTCCGCTACTACGAGGGCCGGAGTCGCGAGTCCGTGCTGTTCGAGACCGAGCTGCTCACCTACCTGACCGCGCACGGCTATCCGTGCCCTGCGCCCATCGCCGACCGGGACGGCACGGTCGTCGGGGCGCTACGCGGCAAACCCTTGGTGCTCTACCGGTACATCGAGGGTCACCACGTCGAGCACCCTAACACCGAGCAGCGCCGGCAACTCATCCGTAAGGTCGCCGAACTCCAGGTGCTGGGGAAGGGCTTCAGCTCACCCTACACGCCGTACCGCTGGAACTACACACGCGACCTGTGTCGCAGACTGGCCCTCAAGGCTGCGCAGCGAACAAGTAGCGCGGATGCTATGCGGAAGTACCTCTGGCTGGACCAGACGCTGGCATCGCTCGACCTGCCTGACGACCATCCCCTGGGCGTCTGCCACTGCGACTTCTACTACGCCAACGTGCTCTTCCAGGGCGACCGCTTCGTCGCCCTGCTGGACTTCGACGACGCCAACATCACCTACCCACAGTTCGACCTGGTGGGTCTCATCGAATACGGCGCGTGGCCTCACACGTCCGACTTACTAGACCTGGCAGCGGCGCGTGACATCGTCCGTGTCTACTCGGCACACCGCGAGCTCGCCGAGGTGGAGCGGGCGCATCTCTTCGACGTATACCGACTCAGCATCCTGTTCGACTGCGTCTGGTTCTTCAAGCGCGGAAGCGCCGGCGACTTCTACGAGAGGCGCAAGATACAGGCACTAAACAACCTGGGCCGGGACCGGTTCAGGGATGCACTCTTCGGCACAGCAGAATAGGAGGACACTATGACCCTACATGACGAGATCCGCGAGATCGTGGACCGGGAGACGCACGCCTGGGACACACAGGACGTCGAGCTACTGCTCTCCATCTTCCACCCGGACATGGTCTGGCCCTGGCCCCCCACCAACCGAGACCACGACCCCATCGACTGGTCCATCGGCTTTGGCAGGTTCGACCACCATCGCTGGCACGACCTCTACAGTGGGCTCTTCAGCGAGTACCGGCTGGTCCACAACCGCCGGGAGATCCGGCGCATCGAGATCTCAGAGCAGGGCGACGGCGCCTTCGCCGTCGTCGACATCGACACGCTCTGGGAAAACGACGCCGGCCAACGCGACCACTGGCTGGGTCGCGTCTGCAAGGTCTACGCCAAAGTTGACGGCAAGTGGAAGTTGACGATGCACACAGGCGTCCTGGTCTACTGACGCTTCACAGCGAAGAGAGTGCATAGTGAAGCGGATCGTCAGCTTGGTTCTAGTCGCACTGGTCATCCTTCCCGCGTGCCAGGAGGGCAGCACCGGCAGTCTGCGCGGCACCCGGTCCCCCTTGCCAGCCGAGCTCGAGCCCGTCCGCACGCACATCCGGCAGCTCGTTGAGGACGGCTCTGTCCCGTCGATGGCCATCGCCGTCACACGCGATGGCACCATCGTATGGGAGGAGGGCTTCGGCTACGCCGACAGCGAGCGCAAGCTGGAAGCCACGGAGCATATACCCTACGCCCTGGCATCCATCTCGAAGCCGCTGACCGCCACAGGCCTGATGCTGTTGGTAGAGCGCGGTCTCGTCGACCTGGACGCACCCGTCAACGACTACTTGGGCGAGGCCCAGCTAGTCGCCCGCGTCGGCGACGTCGATGGGGCCACCGTACGCCGGGTCGCCGGCCATACGTCCGGGCTCCCCCTCCACTCACAGCACTACTACGCCGGCGACCCGGCCCCACCGCCGATGACGACAACCATCGAGCGGTATGGTCAACTTGTCACCGCGCCGGGCGAGCGCTGGCAATACGCCAACATTGGCTACGGCCTGTTGGGCCAAGTGATCGAGCAAGTCTCGAGCCAGAGCTACGCCAACTTCATGCGCGACGAGCTCTTCACGCCTCTCGGAATGGAGAACACCTGGGTGGCCACATCGACGGATCCCGATCCTCGTGTGGCGACCAAGCTCACCGCCAATGGCATCATCATCCCCCCCTATCTATCTGACTGCCCTGGCGCCTCGAACGTCCATAGCACAGCCCACGACCTGATCCTCTTCGCGCAGTCTCTCTTGGCCGCCGGAGAGGACCTGACATCGTCTATACTCACCGGTGAATCCATCGCCGAGATGCAGCAGCCCAGCCCAGGTACGGGACCGTCCAGGCCGTGGGAACGCGACGGTAGCGGCTACGGCATCGGGTGGTCCATCGGCGTCACGGACCAGGGACTGCGCGTCGTCATGCACAACGGCGGCACGGCAGGCGTCAGCACCGTCCTGGCTTTGGTTCCCGAGGAGGATCTCGCCGTCGCCGTGCTATCCAACACCCACGGAGACTGGCCCGATGTGATCCTGGTTGAGACGCTGTGCGCGCTGCAGGGGCTCGATCCGGCGCAGTTCCTGCCGCCCGCCGAGACACTCAGCCAGAACGCCCTTGAGATGCCACCGGACCTGGAGGGACACTGGACGGGAGCAGTATCCGTCCCTGAGGATGAACTGCCGCTAGAGATCGAGATCGACGCGTCCGCTGCGGTCACCGTCACACTGGCCGACCAGCCCCGGCGCCGGCTCCAGGACATCACGTACCGAGAGCGTGCTCCTCACCTACTCAACCTGGGCGGCGGGCCCTACCTGCGCGGATGGGTTCGGGGGGATCTCCACACGGCAGATGCGTCGCGTGGGCAGCCGCACAGGCTTTGGCTGGAACTCAAGCTTCGTGACGAGGCGCTCAGCGGCGTGCTGATTGTGTTCTCGCAGAGAGAGCCACCGACCGGCCCACTCTCCTACTGGATTACGATGTCCAGCGAGCCGGCCCGGTGAGTACCACCAGGCCGGCAGGGGTCGTGGGGGTCACTCTGTCTGATCCGCAGCCATATCAGTCGTCCCGAATCAGTCACACTTCAGCTCGATGCTGGCAGCAGCCTGCGCGATCACACGCAGGTACGCTGGTTCGGCTTCCGCGCGCTCTGAGAACCCGGTAATGACATCCACAAGAACGACCCGCACATCGGGATCCGCAGGATTCGAGACAACATAGCGGATGGTGTTGCGGTCATCGCGAGTCTCGCGCTCAACCACCATACTCGCGCCATCCAGCTCGAGCCCCTCCTCGATCATGCCCGGCTCCGGGTAGGCCCGGCGGAACTGCTCCATCGATCCCACACAGACCTCCACACTGAACGGCGGGATGGCGGGAGGCGCGTTGGGGTCAGGAGGGCCGCTGCGGTCCAACGCCTCGGTCATGGACTGCGGGAAGAACGTCACCATCGCCTTGACCGGCCAATCGTCCGGCACCCCCGGGCCCCCAACGTCCATCACCTTGTAGCTCCAGTCAGCTGGGTAGGAAAAGCGGAAGCCATAGACGCTGTCGTGGTAGACCTGCCAATCAGCAGGCACGCCGGACTCCGCGGAGACCGGCTGGGTCGTGGGCAGCGACGTCGACTGAGGGGCTGCGTCTACGCCTTCCGGCGTCTTGAGTGCCCCATCACATCCGGTCAGCAGCAACACTGCCGCCACCATCGGGCAAAGGACAACGCGTACAAGCACGCCCACATGCTCTCGGCCTTTCATCGATTCCTCCTTGGGCTTCGCTGAGCAGGTGTTCGCCTGTCAGCAGACAACTGATTCACCTCTATCCTAATCGCTGGGTATGCCCTAGCATCGGGCGGAGGGTGGCTTCGGCGTGGGACCAAAGTCGGAACCTTGGCTAGGCCGATGGACCGGCTGAGGCAGGGGTGTCACTCGTACTTGAGGGCACCAAGGGGCGGCAGGTTCGCGGCACGCCGTGCGGGATAGGCCCCTGAAGCGACGCCCACGCATGTGGCGAACACAATGGCGAACAGAGGTAGCCACAGCGGAAGGTAGGCCGCTGTGGTCCTGCCTTGAGCTATAGCGCCGGCTGGAGCCTGTTCTGCGCTGATGGCACCCGCGATGACGTTGATCACCACGTTGACCACGGCGCCTAGTCCGACGCCGCCGAAGCCTCCCAGAAGACCGATGCTTGCGGACTCTGCCAGGAAGATCGCCATCACGTCGCGATGCGACGCGCCGATGGCCTTCATTAGGCCGATCTCACGTGTTCGCTCGTAGATCGACATCAACATCGTGTTGGCAATGCCAAAGGCAGCCACAAGCAGAGCCACGCCGCCGATCCCAGCCAGCACAGCCTGCACGGTCGCGAAGTAGGCGTTGGCCTCCTCCACCTGCTGGCGCTGGGACATCGCTGGGAAGCCCATCTCGTTCAGGGTCTCCTCCACCTCCAACGTGTGCTGGATACTCGTGGCCTTGACCGTCACCTGGGCATACCCTTGCCGCCCGGGGTCTCGCCGCGTGCCGTCGGCCCATGTGTTGGAGGCAATCACATCGCGAAAGGGCAAATAGATGGTGAAGTCGTGACGCCAACCGACTGGGGCCAGCACGCCAACCACTTCGACCCGCACAGTCTTCTCCAGCTTGGTGCCATCGCCCGCGATACGGGTGACGTGCAGCCAGAGCGTCTCACCAAGCAGGTCGGGGGCGCCGGCTCTCTCGGGCTGCGGCACCTCCCTATAGGGGTTGAACGTGTCTGGATCCCGAAGCGAGCGTTCAGCAACGAGTGCCCCTACAATGACCTGACCCCGTCGGAGGTCGAGCGTTCCACGGTCCAGCGGTACCTCCAGCCTTGCCAGGTCCGGTGGCTCAATGCCCACCAAGGTCGGGTAGCCCTCCAGCTGCTCGTAGGCGACCTTCGTCTGTGCCATCAGGACCTCCTGCGGCACGGCAGCCCCTACGCCCGGCAGCGCTCGGATCTCGGTGAGCACGCGATCGTCAAGGACCTGGTACCTGAAGTCCTCCGACGCACCGGGGGAGGCCCCGGAAGGCGCGCCTGCTGCCTGGAAGTTCACGGGCGGTGTGATGTGCAGCTCGGTGAGGGCCCCGCCCGCAAGCAGGCTCTCCTGCGTCTTACGCTGCAGCCCTGCACCCAGTGACACGAGCACAACCACAGCCGCCGTGCCGATGACGACGCCAAGGGCGGTCATGGTGACGCGCGCGCGCATCCGTTGCAGGTTATGCACAACCAAGCGTGCCAGATCGCGAGTCTTCATTTCCTTGGGCTCACCGGCCTCTCCTAGATGCTCAACTGAGGGGCAGACTAGCTGCCGAAACCCAAGAAGCCCTGCAGCGCCCGACCTAGCCGCAATAGCAGTCTAGGCTGTGCATCCGCCTCAGGCACAGGCGTGGCAGCTAGTCCTGGCGCAGGCACGTTGGCTAACGCGGGGTTGGCCGGCACCTCCAGACTGAGAGTGCGCGTGAGGGCCTGGATCTGGTTGAGGTCGTCACGATAGGCCACGCGCACGACAATCTCCGCGGGACCGCTCTCTCGCGGCGTCACCGTGACATCCAGCGGCGCAGATCCGCCGGGGTCGAGCGGGCCGAGGAAGGGCGTCCCCTCAGCCGAGATGTCGAGTTGCACGCTCTTCGCCGCAAGGCCGAGGATGCGGAGTGAGCTGGTGCCCACATTGCGGACCTCTAGAGAGACCGGCGTTGCAGTACCGACGGCGAGCCCCTCGGGGTCTCGATAGAAGATCGCCTGTACCTCGGGGCGGCGACGCACGATCAGGCAAAGTCGCTGCGTGTCGTTCCGCCGCGCGCTCGCCCCTTGTTGCCTCGCATCATCGTAAGCCAACGCTACGGGCAGGTTGTACACCTTGGCCCCAGCAGCACCGTCGACCATCAGCGCCTGCTCCGCGGTCACGCTCTCGCCACACGGCACCTCTGGCAAGAAGATCACGTTGCTGTTGCCCAGCGGACTGAAGGGCTCCAGCGCAGCGCCGTTCTCGCCGCCTAGAGCAAGAATCACGCGCTTGGCGGCAGCACCGCCCACATTGGTGATGCGTAGTGTGAGTGTGAGGCTGTCGCCAGGGCTGACGAAGTCAGGTGTCGTGTGGTATTGCTCGATGAGCAGCTGCGGCTGACCTCTCAGGCTGTCGTTCACGTCGATGCCGACGTTCTGCTGCGCCGCATACGCGCTTCCCTCATAGTCGCTGAAGGTCAGTGCCAAGGCGAGCGGCTTCCGCCCCCCTGAGGCCGTGTCGTGAAGGTGCAAGGGAAGGGTAACGGTCACGGTCTCCTCGATCCCGATCTTGGCCGTCGAGACAGTGTCGCTTGCCGCTGCAGGAATGACGAGGTCCTCCGACGTGCAGCGGGCAAGGACGTTGATTGCAGTCCGGCTGCCTCGGTTGGCAAGCCGCAACGTCAGCGTGAACGGCGCACCAGGCGTCAGGATTGACGGCGACGTGTGGGCACCTTCGACAGTGACCTCGGGCCTGCCGGTGTAGACCGGTTTGCCGATCACCTCGACGGGCACGGTCTGTGGGTACTCGTAGTGGTCGCCGGCCCAGTCGTTGGCACTGAGGTTGACCTGCATCTGATGTACGCCTGAGGACAGCTCTGCCGGCGCGCGGAGCTTCTGGCTAACAACTGCGGTGTGATTGATGTGCAGCTGCCAGATCATATGGCCCGGCTCCCCAACAGGCACAAACATCCCGCCGGGGAAGACCGCCATCGTGTTCTCTCCCGCCCGGCTGCCGTTGTTGTAGATCTCAATATGGACGGTGAACTCCGTGCCGGCTCTGACCTGCGGGGGTTCTACCTTGTAGTTGCGAATGGTCAGGATCGGGCGCCCCGGCGGTGGCGTCGGCTTCGGCGTGGGCGGTGCGGTCGGGGCCGGGATTGGCGTTGGCGCAACCAAGGTGATGGCCTGGGTCAGGTGGGCCATCTTCCCGCCATCGGTCACTTCGATATCGTGGGTGCCTGCGGGGGCACCCGCTGGGACCTGTGCCGTGAGTGCCGTCGCGTTCACGAAGGTTGTCGGAAGGAGACCGTACCCCACGATGCGCACGACGCTCGTGGCGTTGAAGCCCGTTCCGTAGACGCTGAGCGTGCCGCCCGACGTACTGAGCATGATGCTGGGCTCGACACCAGTCACGTTGACTACACTGCCCTGGGCCACACCGATGCCGTCCGACGCCCGTGAGGACGGGGCTGCTGCGACCGGTGGAGCGGCCGACAGCGACTGGGCTGCCACCAGCAGGAGCGCGAGGCTCAGGCCCAGACTGTCTCTCAGGCGTAGCTTCTTCATAGGACCTCCGTTCGTGGATCAACGCGCCCATCCCGCAGATAAAGCGTACGGGTTGCGTAGTCCGTCACACCCCGATCGTGAGATACAACGACCACAGTTCTCCCCTCGTCCCGGTTCAGCTTTTCAAGCAACGACATGATCTCAGCACCCATCTGGGTATCGAGATTGCCGGTCGGCTCATCCGCCAGGAGGATGGAGGGATCGTTCGCAAGGCTCCGCGCCACAGCCACACGCTGTTGCTGACCCCCAGATAGCTCGGTCGGCTTGTGGTCCAGGCGGTCCCCCAGGCCGACGCTTTCGAGCAGAGAGGCAGCCCGTGCCTTGCGCTCGTCTGCAGGCACCTGGGCGAAGAGCATCGGAAACATCACGTTCTCTACAGCTGTCATCGTGGGAATCAGGTGGAATGACTGAAACACGAAGCCGATGACTTGCATCCGATAGGCTGCCAGCGCGGCCTCATCCAGCGCACCAATCTCCTGGCCGTTAACCCAGATCCGTCCATCGGTGGGACGATCGAGGCCGCCTAGAAGGTAGAGCAGGGTCGACTTGCCAGAGCCTGACGGACCCATCACGGCAAGAAACTCACCGGCGGCAATGGTGGTATCGACGTTGTCCAGCGCCCGCACAGTCCGCGCGCCCATCCCGAAGTGGCGCGTCAGATGCTCCGTTCGGATCAGCACCGTCTCGTCCATGGCAGTCACCAGAAGCGGATTCGGCTGAAGAACTGGAAGAAGTAGCCGGGAGCCATGCTTGCCAGCAGCCACACCAGCCAGATCGCCCCCCCCACCATCAACGCCCTCCTACGGCCCCAGTTGGTGACACCGGCGATGCCGCGGACGAACACGGCAAGGTGCAGGAACAGGTAGATATCCACCCTTGAGAGCAAGGCAGCCCACGTCCGCTGCGCAGTTGTCGGCATCGCATAGGTGTAGGTGCCCAGGGGGAGCGGCGCGCTGTCCAAAACCAGTCCGGAGAGGCCAGGGTTGTAGATGGGGTCGCGGGTTACGAGCATGTAAACCCATTGCAGTAGGCCCCGGAATGCATAGGGCACCCAGCTCCACAGCACGATCGTGAGACACGTGCCGAACCGCAGCTCCCCGTTCGCAAGCAGGAGGGACAACAGGCAGAGCGCGCCCGTGAAGCAAAGCCAGCTCAACCCCAGGACCATCACCTGCCCCGAGCTCCTGATGAGGAGCGTCGTCAGGGGCGGTATCGGCATCTGGACCCCTCCGCGGGGCGCGTTCCCTGGATGCTCCGCGACGTACGCGCGCTCCAGATCGTAGATGTGGAACGCCTCAGCACGGGCTGTCACAAAGACCGTGACGACAGTCAGCGCCAATATGGCCAGAGCCAAGAGAAGAGTTCGCGTCATCCGCACCCGCCGGGGTGCGGTCCCCTTTACCTCCCGCATCGTCGCATCAGGTCGCCCAACATGCGCAGGCAACACAGTCATCCCCCACCTCCTCGGTCCCCGTTCACCGGGAACGCCGCGGCACGTATAGCAGCCAGAAGCACATCGACGGCGCCCTGCTTCTCCACGAAGCTGGCTGCGCCGGCCCTCTGCGCTGCGGCAACGGTTGCGGCATCTCGGTGGATACTGTGCACGATGACGTGTGACGCAGGGGCTACCGTGCGCAGAAGCCGGGTTGCCGCTATGCCGTCCATCACCGGCATCTCTACGTCCATCACCACCACATCCGGGCTACAACTCTGGGCCAGTTCGACGGCTTCTAGGCCCGTGCCCGCCTCGCCGACAACAGCCAGGTCCGGCTCTAGGCTCACTCTCATTCGCAGCCCCTGCCTGACAGCTGGACTATCATCCGCAATCAGTATGCTGATCATCGGGCAATACCCTCCGCACGGCTGGCTCCAGGCGCGTCACATCCGCTGGGTGCGCGACGGCCATCCTGACCCGCAGCACCCCACGAGTCCGACCACATCTGTTGTTGTCTGCGCCTACCCGCCGGCCGGCCCGACGCTGACTACCATCCACCATGGACGATGCTCCAGACCAGTAGGCCGACCAACTCCGCGCTCTGCTTCTCCGTCGTAGATAGCTGCGTGGGCACCGGTATCAGAGCACTCTCGTCAGTCAGCCGGTCGATGCTGGGAAGCCATCGAGGGGTCTCCGGCCACTCGGCTGCAGATGTGCTGGGTAGTGCTTGCGGTCGCATCACTAAGCAGCTTCCGCTCGCGCCGGCGATAGCTCAGCCCACACCAGGTAGGCGGCGCCAGCCACGAGCGCGACCGTCGCCCAGGTCCACAGTGAAGGGCTCACATAGCTCACCATCGCGTCGAAGAGCTTGGAGCTCCAGCTCGAACGCTGACCGATGCTATAGAGCGCTGCCACCATATAGCGCCCGACATAGAGAGCGGCCGCCACGCCGATCAGACCAACACCCGCAAGTCTCCTTGACACAGGTCCCTCCTCAGTTGGCATCCCCAACTAGCCTTGCTAGAATCCACCCATACGATAGCCGATGGTCGTCCGCTTTTCTTCGGAGGAACGTTGCAACTCCCATCAGACTATCGAAGGAATGCCAACTAGGACCAAAGACGGAGGAGGTATGGTGATTCGCGTCCTGATTGTGGACGATCACGCAGTGGTTCGGCAGGGCCTGCAGATGTTTCTGGCGCTTGACCCCGAGCTCGACGTTGTCGGAGAGGCGGCCAATGGCCGTGAAGCTGTGCAGCAGACGCGTCAGCTCCGCCCCGATGTCGTGCTCATGGACCTGCTGATGCCGGTGATGGACGGCGTCGCAGCGATCGAGGCGATTAAGAGGGATACGCCAGATGTCGAGGTGATCGCGCTCACCAGCGTTCTGGAGGACAAGGCCATCTTCGACGCGGTGCGTGTGGGTGCGACAGGCTACCTGCTGAAGGACACTGAATCGAGCAAGCTCTGTGAGGCGATCAAGGCCGCAGCAGCCGGGCAGGTGCAGCTCTCTCCCGAAGTCGCGGCACGGCTCGTACGGGAGATCCGCGGACCTGAAAGCCCTGAAGCGCTGACCAATCGCGAGCGCGAAGTGCTCATCGCGGTGACACGAGGACTCTCAAACGGCCAGATCGCCGGCGAGCTCTTCATCTCGGAGAAGACCGTGAAGACGCACGTCAGCAGCGTCCTGGGCAAACTCGGGCTCGCCAGTCGAACACAAGCTGCGCTCTACGCGCTGAAGGTCCACCTCATCTCGCTGGACGACATCAACCTCGGTGACTAGGATCGCCAGATGCTAGCGGGCAATGAAGAACCTGAGGACACGCTCACCGAACTCCTCGAGAGCGCAGAGAACCTCAGGTCGCTCCTAGAGAACGCCCACGACTTTGTCGTGTACCGGGTGGCGGTCGATCCCGAGGCCCCGCACGGCGGACGCGTCGTCCTGGTCAGCCCCTCAATGCGTAGCCTCCTGGGCGTCGAGGACCCCTACGATTTCCGGACGTGGTTCTCGGACATCCATCCTGACGACAGGAAACGCGTGACCGAGGCAAACAGAGCCTCGTGGGAGCGAGGAATCCCCTACGATCAAGCCGCAAGGTTCTGGCACGCGCAGCGCGATCGATGGATCTGGGTCCGCACGCTATCCACGCCGGTGTTCGATGCCGTAGGTCGGCTGACGCACTTCAACGGACTTGTGTTGGATGTCTCGGAGCAGATGGCTGCCAGACAGGCACTGCAGGGACAGGTGGCCTTCAACAACATCGTCACCTCCATCTCCTCGCGCTTCATCAACCTGCCGCTCGACGAGGTCAACGAGGGTGTCAACTGGGCGCTGCGGACGGTCGGCAGCCACACCGGTATGGATCGTAGCTATGTCTTCCTCTTCGACACCGACCAACGGACGATGTCATGCCGTTACGAGTGGTGTGCCGAGGGTGTTGGCCCGCAGATAGACCACCTACAGTGCCTGCCGATAGAGGCACTCGCGTGGTCCAACGAGGTGCTGCTCCGGGGTGATGTCCTCCACATCCCTCGGGTACCCGACCTGCCGCCTGAGGCCGCACCGGAGAGAGAGGAGTTCTCGGCCCAGGGGATTCAGTCTTTGGTCGCCGTCCCGATGGTCTATAGAGGCACAACGGTTGGGTTCTTGGGCTTCGATGCTGTCGCGGTGGAGAAAACGTGGAGCGACGAGAGCATCAAGCTCCTGCGCATCGTCGGAGAGATCCTCGTCAATGCCTTGGAGCACAAGAGAACCGAGGAAGCCCTGCACGAGGCCTACCGCACCTTGGAGAGACGGGTCGCTGACCGTACGCGCGAGATCGAGCGGCGCCGACGCGTCGCCGAGGGCCTCCGCGACTTGATGGCGGCCATCAACTCCAACGAGCCGGTTGCCATCATACTCGACCGCCTTGTCAGCCAGGCAAGTCAGCACCTAGGCGCAGCTGCCTGCGTGCTTCACCGCCTAGACGACGAGCGGGGGTGTTTGGTCAGCAGCGCCTCATACGGCTGGCCTGAAGACATAGGGCCTCTGCCTCCGATTCCGTTCAACAGGCTAGAGCAGGTCGGCGGCAGCCCCTACGTCACCGCCATCCTGCGGCGAGAACCCCTCTATGGCAACTACGGGCCACTGCCCGATCGCCTTGAGGACATACGGCGCGACCCGACAATGCACGCTGGCGTCAAAGCCAGGTCCCTACGTGTGAGGAAGTACTTCTATGGCGCGATGGGTGTGCCTCTCGTAGTGGGGACTGAGGTCTACGGGGGCCTGATCTTCTACTACACCAGGCCGCAGGCCTTCGACGAAGAACAGATTCAGACGGCCTTGACCTTCGCGCAGCAAGCGGCGCTGGCGATCGAGAACGCCAGTCTGCGCTCGCGGGTGGGGAAAGCAGCAGTAGCGGAGGAGCGCAACCGCATTGCCCGAGAGCTGCACGATTCCGTGTCCCAGGCCCTGTACGGCATCGGGCTTGGGACCAGAACCGCGCGCACGCTACTCGACCGGGCTGACGTCACCGAGGAAGTCCGAGCAAGCCTGGCTGCTCCTCTCGACTATACCCTGTCCCTGGGCGAGGCCGGCCTGGCTGAGATGAGAGCCCTGATCTTCGAGCTGCGCCCAGATGCACTGGAGACGGAAGGGCTCGTTGCCGCGCTGCGGAAACAGACTGAGGCACTGCGCGTGCGGCATAAGCTAGACGTTCAGGAGCAGTTCTGCGACGAACCGCCACTGCCCTTCTCCACCAAGGAGGCGTTCTACCGGGTAGCACAGGAGGCCCTCAACAACATCGTCAAGCACGCCCACGCCCGGCGCGTGACGCTTTCACTGGCCTGCGACAGGGAGGAACTGGCACTGGAGATCCACGACGACGGCGTGGGATTCGACACAGAGGCCGGACACCCAGGGCACCTCGGTCTCCTTACCATGAGGGAGCGGATGGAACAGCTGGGAGGGAGGCTAACGGTCAGAAGCACACGCGGCACGGGCACCACGGTATTGGCGCACCTGTTGCTAGTAGACTGACCTTGTCAACCCACCCACCAACCGAGAATCTCAACGCCCCATAGCTGCGTCAGCGCGCACCCGAGGATGATGAACGGGCCATAGGGGATGGCTGTTCCCATCTTGCCGCGTCGTGTCACGATCACCAGGAAGGCGCCCAGCCCGCCCAGTGCGAAGGCGAACACCAACGACTCGACGACCAGCGGGAACCCCACGACGGCGCCGACGTAGGTGGCCAGGGTGATATCGCCTTCACCCAGCGCCCCCGGCCCGAAGACTGCGACGCCGATCCACACAAGGATTCGGAAGACGGCGAAGCCGATGGCGGCGCCGGCTAGGGACTGCCACCAGGTCCATCCGGTCAGCGAAGGCAGGGCAGGACCTGCCAATGCCCCGATGACCAGCATCGCCGCCAGCGCCGGCAGCATGATGAGGTTGGGCACCAGCTTGACCTCAAGGTCGGTCACCAGGATCATCGCCTGAGGGATCAGCGTGGCCATCACCAGAAGCGTGCGCCACTGAGCGCCGCCCTTCGCCACGGCCAACCCCCATGTCACAGCAAGGAACAGCTCGCCCAAGAGACGCGGCACCCGTAGGAACCGCTGGCATTCGCGGCATCGTGCCTGCCCAGTCAGTAGGCTGAACGTCGCGCTCCACTGGATCGGCACCAGACCAGACCCACAGAAGGGGCATCGGGGCGTGGACAGCGGGCGCTTGGCCAGCGAGGCCTCTGCCAGATGGACAACCAGAGAGCCAAAGACCAGCCCAAGCAATCCGGCCAGAATCGGGAGCGCGAGTGTCTGCAGTATCACCGGCTTGACCTCACGAGAGAAACTTGGCAGTCCACTGGACCGGGATGGCTGTCACAGTCCCCTGGCGATCCAGACACACGTGTGTGGTCTGCCCCTTGCACAGCAGTTGCCCGTCCGCAGCGTTGCTCACCCGGTAGGAGATCGTCAGACCCCGGCTGCGGACCGCCGACACCCAGGTGCGCACACGGATGCGGTCGCCATACCGAGCCGGGGCGACGTACCGAGCGTTGACATCGGTCACCACCAGAAAGTTACCGTCCTCCTCGAAGAGCGCGTACCCACGGGGATCCGCGAGCCGCTCGCGGAACCAGGCGCTGCGCCCCTCCTCGAACCAGACAACATAGGCCGAATGGTGAACCATGCCCATGGCATCGGTCTCAGCATAGCGCACGTCAAACGAAGTCTCCACAACCAACGGTGTCACGTCCATACTCACCTCACAAACACGCAGCAACCACCTTTTGGGGCGTGATCAACTGGCCATCCACACGGGACAAGCTTACCACCTCCCGATCCGGGAAGAGACAGCGCATCTCGCGGGCATACAGCCCAGGGTTGAGTTCCACGACGACGATGCGCGACACGCCCTCGGCAGCCTGACGCAGTCGCCCCTCCGGCACCGGCCAAAGGCTCTGCACAATGACGGAGGAAACTGCGCGGCCCTCGGCACGCGCCATCCGTGTCGCCGCCCGCACAGCACCCGCCCCCGTACCAAACGAGACCAGCAGGGTCAGCCCACCCACTACACCTGTTCCACAGAGATCCAATGTGACGCGCTCCAGCGCAGCCCTATCTGCATCGTACTTCGCGAGTAGGCGTCGGTTCAGCGCATCGATCGTGTGTGGATCCTTCGTGAGCATCTGGCGCTCATCGTGCGTGGAGCCCGTGAACCGCGCCACACGCCCTGAACCCAGATGCCAGGGCTCACTGCCCGGCGCCGGTGCCCGCGAGGGGACGCACACCTCGGGAAGCCCGTCAAGGTTCACCGTAGCCCGCGTCAGGTTGAGCTCTTTGTCGGTCAGTACGATGACAGGCGCGCGGTACTTCGCCGCGAGCCGAAAGGCCTCCACCGTCAGCGTAGCGCACTCCACGATCGTCGACGGTGCCAGGACAATCAACGGATACCCGCCGCCGGTGCCCCACCGCACGAACTGCACGTCACCCTGGCCGATGGTGGTCGCCCCGCCGGTGGACGGCCCCAGACGCTGCACGTCGACGATGACCAGCGGGAGCTCCGCCATCATCGCCAGCCCCATGTTCTCGCTGTAGAGGCTGATCCCGGGCCCGCTCGTTGCCGTCATCGCGCGGCGGCCCGTCGCTGCAGCGCCCAGGCACATGCCGATGCTCGAGATCTCGTCCTCACCCTGGACGGCGATGCCGTGCGTGCCGTCGGGCCGTGCCAGCTTGGGCAGCTCGCGCATCATCTGCAGCAGGATCGGGGTTGCCGGCGTGATCGGATAGCCGGCGAAGAAGTCGCAGCCCGCCGCCAGGGCGCCGTGCACGATCGCTGTGGCGCCATCCATCAGCCCGCGAACGTCGCTGTGAGCGACGGTTGTCGGCGATGTGGTGACGTTGCCTGCGAGCGCGTTCATCGCACGTAGTCTAGCACGGGCTCGAGGCCGCGCAACGGCCCGGGAGAGGGCCGGCACCGGTCTCTCTGTGACAAGGGAGGCCAGATCCCATCGCCGCCCGCACAGCCAGGTGGGTCTTGCCGACGCAGATGTTGGTTAAGCCGCCCCTCACACGCGTAGGCGGCCCAACAGCTCCGACTTGAGCCGCGCCATATCGAGCGGCGAATTCGAGAGCAACGTGTCGGACCGGAAGAACCGTGCCGCCAGCAGGACGAATCCATACGCCGTCGCGGCGAGTAGAGCCAGACTGAGCACACTCTGCCAGACCGGGACATCGACGGCGACCATGCGCGTGACCATAGAGACCGGTGCGGTCAGCGGGAAGAGGCTGAAGGCAGTGACGAGCGCGCCACCCGGCGCGGTAGCGAAGGTCTGGTTGAGCATCATCGGCACCATCAGCGGCAGGAGCACAATGAACGTGAACTGGCTGCCCTCACGCGTTGCGGGCATCAGCGCGCCGAGTGCACCCAGTGCAGCGGCATAGACCATATAACCGAGGACGAAGAACAGCAACGCCCAGGCCACAAAACCCGGCGGCAGCAGTGAGGCCAGCGAGACCGCGGTCACGCCCAGCACCGGAAGACCACTGTCCAGCGTGAGTAGGCTGCCCGCCAGCCATACGCCCATCTGCAGCAGCGCGACCACACCCAGTCCCAGCATCTTGCCCAACATCAGCTCGCGCGGACGCATGCTTAGCAGCAAGACCTCCACGATGCGGTTCGTTTTCTCTTTGCTCACGCTGCTCAGCATGTAGCCGCTGGTCATCGTGATGGTGATGAAGAAGACAAAGAGCATCAGGACGGGAACAAAGGTCTGCATCACCTGAGCCGAACCATGTGTCACATCGTCCTCGCCCGTCGCGACGCGCTCGACCAGCACCGATGGCATCGGGCGCACGATGAGCGAGGCCGCGTCCGGGTTGTCGCTGAGGTTGTAGGCCAGCACATACTCGAAGGGGTTGCCGCTGCCCATGGCTTCAAAGGGCGAGAACGCATCCTGCACCACCGACATCTTGCCGATCTCGACCACGTCCGCTGGGATCACATAGTACCGGTCGATCTCATCCGCGCTCAAGCCCGCCTCCGCCTGTGCCACGTCGTCGTACAGTCGTAGCGTCACCCCGAGGTCATCGGGCAAGCGGGTGATGACACCCGATTCGTCCACGTAGCCGACGGGCTTGTTAGCCGAATCATCGGTGCCCACGAGGAAGGCGCCCAGGTCGGACTCCGCGGCAGCCTCGTCGGTAGCTACGCGCGTCGCCAGCGCCTGCGACCCAAATGAGATCGCGAAGATCAGCAACGGGACGGCAAAGGCGGTGAGCCAGAACGAGGGTTTGCCCAATGTCGTCAGGATCTCGTGTTTGATGACCAGGGCTACGTTACGCATTGGATGGGGCCTCCTGATGCCCATTGACCGGGGGATGGCCGCGCAGTGCCGCGATGACCGCCCTCAACCTGAGACGTTGGCCGTATCGAAGCATCCCGACCCGCAGAATCTTGCCGGATAGCCACACCGAGACCGTTGCGGCGCCGGCCAGAAGCACCCAGCTGACGATCAGCTCCGAGACCGGTACCGAGCCGGTAGACCACCGCAGCAGGATCGAGATCATCGACGTGGTGGGGAATAGCGTGAGAATCCTCAGGAAAGGGCTGCTGGGATTCGACACGAAGATCGCGCCGAAGTAGACCGGCATGATGAAGAGCTGGTTGAGGATACCCGACATCTGCTGTCCCTCCCGCAGCTCTGTGACCATCCCCCCGATCGAGATCATGATGCCCGAGATCAGTGCAAAGGTCGGCACGAAGAAGAGCACGGAGAGACCCAGCATCGTCCACGGCACGGCTGTGCCCTGCAACTGTGGGTAGAACCGGGCAGCCACGACTGCAGCTGCCATCAGCCCGACCACCCAGACCAGGAGCTGGGTGAACGAGACCCCTATCAGGCCCAGCGCTTTGCCACCCATCAGCTGAAAGGGAGAGACGGACGTGGCGAGGAGTTCCATCGTGCGGTTCGTTTTCTCCTCGGTGACCGCAGCCAGCATGTAGCCGCCAGTGTTGGCGATGGCGAAGAACATGAAGAAGGCAAGGACGAAGGGGACCAGGAAGTCGAGCAGGTTGGACTCGCGCAGCTGACGCCGACCGTCGCCGGAGTTGACCACGAGGTCAAAGCCCTCGGACAGACGCGGCTGTACCTCAGTCGGCTGCGCGGCGACTAGGCTGGCCCGAATGAGATCTTCAAAGCCATCCACGATAGCCTCGCCGGGCTCCTTGTCGGCGTAGACCACTGTCAGCTCCCGGCGTGAAAGGTAGTCCTCCGGCAGCACGTAATAAGCCTGCAACTCGCCGGCCTCCAACGCCGCGTGGGCCCCCACCGGCTCAGCGAAAGCGATGAAGTCGGGGAACCGCCGCCGCTCCGTCTGGAGAACTCTCAGCGCGCCGGCGTCGAGGACTTCGGCCAGGTCCACATATCCAACCGGGCGAGCGTCGCCGCCACGGATCACGACCAGCGCGGAGACCGTGCTGACGACGACAATGAGCAGCGGGAAGCCCAGCGTCGCGAGGAGGAAGGATCGCTTGCGCACCTGCTTCAGGTACTCGTGCTTCGCAACCAGCCAGAGGCTACGCATCCCTCACCCCCACGACGTCATTGTCCGCCCCGGGGCGGACGACGGTCACGAAGATGTCGTCTAGCGAAGGCTCAGCGATCTCGAAACGCTCGATCTTGACATCACTGCGGGCCGCCAGGGCCCTGAAGATGGCCTGTGGCGAGGTGCCGGGGGCGAGCGCCAGGTGGCAGGCACCGTTGTGTCGCCCGACCTCGAGCACACCAGGCAAGCTGGTGAAATCTCCTCTTCCCTCGAGGGTGA
>Ga0180429_10001070_pt1 | contig 23662 bp, 24 predicted proteins | sample SS_ome_FD_132428 | JGI IMG/M metagenome (GOLD analysis project Ga0180429, IMG submission 132428) | Hypersaline lake sediment archaeal communities from the Salton Sea, California, USA - SS_1_S_1 metaG | ecosystem: Environmental > Aquatic > Non-marine Saline and Alkaline > Hypersaline > Sediment ...
AACGTAAAGTTACCGTCCTTGCGGACGTAAAGGAGGATATCTTGGCACGATACACCGGTTCCGTTTGTCGGCTGTGCCGGCGAGAGAACATGAAGCTCTTCCTTAAGGGAGATCGATGCTTTTCCGATAAGTGTGCGTTTGACCGCCGCGGTTACCCCCCGGGACAGCACGGGGAACGCCGCGGCCGAAAGATTTCAGACTACGGTATTCAGCTGCGCGAGAAACAGAAAGTCAAACGCATGTATGGCCTGACGGAAAAGCAGTTTCGGCTATTTTTCCAGCGGGCACATCGCCAAAAGGGAATCACGGGCACGAACTTGCTGGTGTTGCTGGAGCGGCGGCTGGACAATTCGGTTTATCGGATGGGGTTTGTCAATTCCCGTATTCAGGGGCGTCATTTTGTGCGCCATAATCACTTCACCGTGAACGGTAAGAAGGTCAACATTCCTTCCTACCTCATTAAAGCGGGTGATGTTGTCGAGGTCCGCGAAAAAAGCCGCAAAATTCAGTCCATTGGCGATGCGCTTGACGCTGTCGTTCGTCGAGGGGTTCCTCAGTGGATCGATTTGGAAAAGGATGCCTTCAAAGGCGTCGTTAAAGGGCTGCCGGTTCGCGAAGATCTGACGATGCCGATACAGGAGCAACTCATCGTCGAGCTTTATACCAAATAGCGAACTTCCCCCTGATGATGCACCAAGGACGTTGCGCGCAGCCGCTATTATCGGACGCAATGGTCCATGGGGAATAACGTCAGCTATCCTTCCAACTATCTGGAGAAATCAACATGTCGTCAAAAGACCTAATGTACATGAACTGGCAGCAAATGATAACGCCGGAGAAAGTCCAGGTAACCAGCGACGGAACATACGGGAAATTCGTCTGCGAGCCGCTTGAGCGTGGCTTCGGGATTACGATTGGGAATTCACTGCGTCGTATCATTCTGTCTTCGCTGTATGGTGCGGCGATTACATCGGTCAAGTTCGACTCGGTGATGCATGAATTCAGCGTCATTCCTGGTGTTTTTGAAGATGTATCTGAGATTATTCTCAACTTGAAAGCCATTCGGTTTAAGACCAAAAATGCGTCGCCCCGGATGATCCACATTTCCAAGGAAACCGAAGGTCCTGTGACGGCCGCCGATATTGTCAGCGATGATGGTGGTTGCGAGGTGTTGAATCCCGAGCAGCATATTGCGACATTATCGTCCGAAGGCCAGCTGAATATGGAAATGACGGTCAAGGTCGGGAAGGGCTATGCACTTTCAGAACAAAACAAGGACGAGGAAGCCCCGGTAGGGAGCATTCCAATTGATGCTGTTTTTTCACCGATTAAACGGGTCAATTATGTCGTGTCGAATGCGCGTGTCGGTCAGCGCACGGACTATGATAAATTGACCATGGATATCTGGACGGATGGCAGCATCAGGCCGGAAGATGCCGTAGCGTATGCCGCTAAAATCATCAAGGAGCAGATGACCATCTTTATCACCTTTGATGAGGCGGTCGAGCCCTCGCATGAGAAGCATGTGAGTGATGGCGACGATTCCGACTTTAACGAAAATCTGTATCGCAGTGTCGAGGAACTCGAGCTTTCTGTACGCAGTGCCAATTGCCTCAAAAATGCTGATATTCACAAGATTTTTCAACTTGTCAGCAAGACGGAAGCTGAAATGTTGAAAACGAAAAATTTCGGCCGCAAGTCACTGAACGAAATCAAGGAGGTCTTGTCGGAGATGGGCCTCTCATTGGGAATGAAACTGGAAGGTTTTGCACCGCCTGAAGAAGAGGTCGCAGAAGGGGAGTAATCGATTCTATGAGACATCGAAGAGCTGGAATAAAACTAAATCGAACGGTAAGCCACAGGAAGGCCATGTTTCGCAACATGGTCACCTCCTTATTCAAGCATGACCGGATTCGTACGACGGATGCCAAGGCCAAGGAAATTTGTCGCTGGGCCGATCAGTTGGTGACGCTTGCCAAACGTGGGGATTTGCATGCCCGCCGACAGGCCATGTCCATCATTCGGGAAAAAGAGGTTGTCCATAAGCTGTTTGAGGACGCCCCCAAACGCTTTGCGGATGTCAATGGCGGTTACACGCGGGTGGTTAAAATTGGCTTCAGGCCCGGGGATGCGGCGTCGGTTTCACTGGTGGAACTCGTGACACCGGAACCTAAAAAGAAGAAAAAACCGCGTCGTAAAAAGAAAGCCACTCCTGTTGCTGAAACACAATCGGCCGCCGTGACGGAGACCGTCGAGACCGAAGCACCTGATGCCGACGCCTCGGTTGAGGCCGCGGCTGTCGATGAGGCGGTGGCGGATACGGCCGAAGTTCAGGCCTCATCCGAGGCTTCACCGGAAGACGCGCCCGTTGCCGCAGCGGAAGCACCTGAAGACGCAGAGAAAAAAGAAGATAAATAGCGTTTTCCGTCTGACGATTTGCCGTTAAGCCCTGCCGTTGTGACGGCAGGGCTTTTGTGCTTGGAAGGGTAGCGAAACATGACCGTCCGTCTCTATAATACCTTATCGCGTGCGAAGGAAACATTCCAATCGATTCGCCCCAATGAAGTCGGTTTATATACCTGTGGTCCCACGGTATATAATTATGCCCATATCGGGAATCTTCGAACCTATCTATTTGAAGATATCCTGAAGCGCACGCTGACCTATAGCGGCTATGCGGTTAAGCACGTGATGAACATCACGGACGTCGGGCACCTTACCGGTGATCGCGATATGGGAGAAGATAAACTGGAAAAAGGGGCCCGCCGCGAAGGAAAGTCAGCGTGGGACATTGCCGCGGCCTATACACTGGCCTTCCAGAAAGATCTTGAAAGGCTCAATATTCTGGCCCCTTCCATCTGGTGCAAAGCGACGGACACCATTCCGGAGCAGATTGCCCTCATCCGGATTCTGGAAGAAAAAGGATTCACGTATCGCACCAACGACGGCATCTATTTCGATACAGCCCGTTTTCCTAAATACACGCAGCTTTCCCACCAGAATCTGGATGCCTTGCAGGAGGGCGCGCGGGTCGAAAAAAACCCGGAAAAGCGCAATGCGACGGATTTCGCCTTATGGAAATTTTCGCCGGCCGGGGTCCAACGCCAAATGGAGTGGGATTCTCCTTGGGGGATCGGGTTTCCCGGGTGGCACATCGAATGCTCCGCCATGAGTATGAAATACTTGGGCGATCAACTGGATATCCATTGTGGCGGGACAGACCACATCGATGTGCATCATACCAATGAAATGGCCCAATCCGAAGCGGCCACGGGTAAACCATTTTTTAACGTTTGGATGCATGGCGCCTTCCTGATTATTTCGGGCGGGAAAAAAATGGCCAAAAGTGATGGCAACTTCCTTACCCTGGAAAACGCTTTTCTCAGGAGAGATATCGACCCCCTGGCCTATCGCTACGCAGCGTTTCTGACCCATTATCGCAAGCCCATGGAATACAGTGAAGACGCCATAACCGCCGCCCAGAACGGTTTGCAGCATCTGCGCAATCAAGTGCGGACACTCAATGAGGAAGTTGCGCCTGCCGAACGTGAAACGGGAACGATCGATGCTATATTTCGTGAAAAATTTCGCCGCGAGATCAACGATGATTTGAACATGCCGCGGGCCATGGCCGTGGTCCAAGAGCTCTTGAAATCGGAGTTGGCGGCAGTGGATAAACTGGCAACCCTCTATGATTTCGACCGGGTATTGGGGTTCGGTTTGGCGCAGGTCGATCAGGAAGAATCGCTGCCGGAGGATATCCTCAAAATGGCGGACAAACGAATGAAAGCACGGGCTGACAAGAACTGGGCACTTTCGGATGAATTGCGTGATGCCATCCAGGACCGGGGCTATCTTGTTCAGGATACGTCCCAGGGAACCAAGGTATTCAAACCCTGAGATTGTAATTAAACCATTGGGGCATCAAAACAAACGCATAACATAAATCTGATGATAGGAGGCAGGCACCATGGGACGGATCTATCGCAAGCTATCCATTACCGTACTCCTGGCAGTCACCACATGTTTTCTATCCGGTTGCGGCTACAATACCATGCAGCAATTGGAGGAGGCCGTTTTTAAAAGCTGGGGCGACGTTGAATCCAACCTGCAGCGCCGCGGCGACTTGATCCCCAATCTGGTCGAGGTGGTCAAGGGGTATGCGGCCCACGAAAGAGAAACCCTGGAGGCGGTCGTCGAAGCCAGATCCAAAGCCACGTCAGTGCAGTTGTCTGCCGAGGATCTTGGCAATCCCCAGGCCATGCAGCAGTTGCAGGCGGCCCAGGGAGCGCTTTCATCAGCTTTGTCGCGTCTCATGGTCGTGGTGGAACGCTATCCCGATCTCAAGGCCAATCAGAATTTTCTGGACCTCCAGAATCAGCTGGAGGGCACCGAAAACCGCATCAATGTGGCCCGCCAACGCTACAACCAGGCTGTAGAGGCGTTCAACTTTGCCATTCGCAAATTTCCCAACAGTTTGACGAACTCCCTCATGCTGCACCTGGAGCGTAAGGAATACTTCAAAGCCGACGCCGCGGCCCAGCAGGTGCCGACCGTCACATTTTCGGATTAGCGCCTCATGCGGTTGTCGCTATCTTGCAGCCCATATGTCGCCGGATTGCTGCTACTCGTCATGCTGCTCGTGCCCCTGGGGGCCAAAGCCCTAACGGTGCCGCCTCTCCAAGGGCGTGTCAATGACTATGCCCAAATGCTTTCCCCAGCCGCTGTGCAGCATCTCGATCGCGTGTTGCAGGATCTGGAGACATCCGACAGCACCCAGATCGTCGTCCTGACAATTCCGTCGCTGGAGGGTGACAGCCTGGAAGATTTTTCCATTCGTGTGGCGGAGCAGTGGCGGATCGGACAGAAAAATATGGACAATGGCGCCATTCTTCTGATTGCCAAGGCCGAGCGGAAGTTGCGCATCGAGGTGGGCTATGGTCTGGAAGGCCGTCTGACCGACCTCATGGCCGGACGGATTATCACGAACGTGATCGTGCCGCGCTTCAAAAACGGTCAGATCGACCAGGGTGTCCTCGACGGGGTGCAGGCCATGATCGGGGTCGTCCAGGGTGAGTTCGCAGCCAGTGAGGCACCGTCCGGCAATCGCGGTCAGGGGCCTCGATCCGGCAATGGGGTGTTCGGCCTGATCCTTGCGTTGTTTATCCTGAACGTGCTCGGCCGGCTGCGCCGTTCCCTGGGGGCTGTGGCCGGCGCGGTGATCGTGCCCATTATCGGAACGGCAATTTTCGGTTTCAGCATCATCTTGCTGGCCGTATTGATTCCAATCGGCATCGTTGTCGGCCTGCTGGCCGGTTTTATGGGGGCCCCCCTGGTGTTCGGGCCTTCGGGGCATCGGGCGGGCCGCGGCGGCTTTTGGATGGGTGGGGGCGGCGGTTTGGGAGGCGGGTTTGGCGGGTTTAGCGGCGGTGGTGGTGGCTTCGGTGGTGGCGGGGCTTCCGGCGGTTGGTAACGGCTGCACCGGTGCCAGGAAAGAGGACGTGTCCATGAGGGATCTGACCAGACGGCTTTTGAGTGATGCGGATCGGGCCGCCATTACCGCGGCGGTTGAAGCCGCCGAGAAAAAAACCACCGGCGAAATAGTTCCCATGGTGGTCTCGTCCAGCTATCATTATCCCATGGCCGATGTCATCGGCGGCGCCACCCTATCGCTCCCGACAGCGCTCCTGCTGACCCCGCTGGTCGGTGGCTGGTTTTGGATCGGCACCTGGAACCTGTGGGTTTTTCTGGGGCTGTTTAGCGCGCTCTTTGTGGCCGGTCTGACAATTGTCCGCCATTTTTTAAGCCTCAAGCGGTTATTTATTTCCAACCGCGAAATCGATGAAGAAGTCCAGGAAGCGGCCGTTACCAGTTTCTTCAAAAAAGGGATCCATCGCACCCGGGAAGAAACCGGCGTGCTCATTTTTATTTCCCTGTTCGAACATCGCGTGTGGGTGCTGGCCGACCGGGGCATCAACCGCAAAGTGGCCCGGGATCAGTGGGACAAGATCGTTGCGGCCATTGTCGAGGGTATCAGACAAAAGCGCGCGGGGGATGCGATCTGCAAGGCCGTGGCCGACGTCGGCAACCTGCTGGCAACATATTTCCCGATCCGTGAAGATGACCGGGATGAGTTGACCAATTTCATCGTTGAAGAATAGAAAGCACCTGCAAAACGCTTTTTATCCCATACCTATCCTTTGCGAATATCGACATCTGTCCCTCATGTCGTCGCCCGGCAACCCTCCAAAATCTAAAAAGATTGGCAATGGAATCCCATAATGACCAGTGATGCGGACAGCCTCGGGGAAAAATCCTATTACGCCGAGAAGCTGTCCGCTACACATTTAAAACAGGTATACGATCTGGCCTCTGAGTCGGTCAGGCGCTATCTGGCGGCGGAGATCGCCCACGTGAAGGCCTGTATACCACCCAGCGGGCGTGTGCTTTTTTCGCGCTATGCGGAGGCTTTCTGGGACCACCGTCTGGCATGGTTCCGTCTTCAGGCGTGCGAGGGACTTTTGGGCGAGATAGACGAGGCCGCAACGGGCCGGGGGGTGATCGTCTGCAAGGACGAGTTCCGGACCACGACTGTAGCACCCGACCAATTCCGATGGTTGTCCCGGGGACTCGGACGACAAGTCACGGTGGCTATCGTGGCCGACGCCAGTGTCTTCTGCGAAATTCTGGTTTGATCATCACGGCAGGGCCTGTTGCGGCGATGACCGCCTTGCGGCAACGCCTGACGCCGGCACATCATGTCATTTTCTGTAAGGGTAACGGTCTCCGAACACGACATTACCAGGACACGAACCGAACCTGCAGGTAGAGATCCCCTTTGTCGCCGGTGGGCGACGTCCGGCCCTGGCCCTGCAGGCGCAGGGTATTGCCTTCCTTGATGCCTGGCGGCACGTTGACCCGCAGGGTCCTGCGGCGGAATCCCTGGGGGATGGTGACATATTTGCTGGTGCCCGCCAGGGCCTCGAAGGCTGTGATGGGGAGTGTGCCGTAAAGGTGGAGGGAGTCGGACGCACCGGTAGGGTGTAGCACCTGTAAACGATGGGAGGTCTTCTTGGCGGTGGTGGACTGAATCTTGCGCGAAAGACCGGCCTTGGGCACCAGGGCGAAGAGTTTCAACAGGACGATACCCCCGATGAAACCGCCCACGTGCGCCCACCATGCAATGCCGGTGGCCCCAGCATGCGATCCCGCCGCGCTGAGGAACTGGAGTACGAACCAGATGCCCAGAAATACGAAGGCCGGGATTTCGATGAACCAGGGGATGAAGATAATTGGGATCAGGGTCAGGATTTTGGAAGCCGGGTAGAGGATGAAATAGGCCCCCATCAGACCGGCAATGGCGCCGCTGGCGCCGAGAGTGGGGATCGGGGAGTTCATGTTGAGCGCCATGTGAAAAAGGCCCGAGATCAACCCGGCGGCCAGGTAGAACCCAAGGTAGCGCAGCGGCCCCAGCCGGTCTTCCACGTTGTCGCCGAAAATATAAAGGCTCCACATATTCCCAAGGAGATGCAGGAACCCGCCGTGCAGGAACATGAAGGACAGCAGCGAAAACAGGTTGCCGGCCAGACCGAAATAGGCGGACAGGACCGGGTGGGTGAATTTGGCCGGCACCAGCCCGTAGGTGAAGACGAACCGATCCAGGTTGGGGCCCTGTGAGAGCTGGATCAGGAAAACGAGTACGTTGACGCCGATCAACAGGTTGTTGACAACGGGGTAGTTCTGGGAGCGAATGGTGTCGCGCAGCGGGATCATGGCGTTCCGGTCGGCTCCGGCCGACGGCTTGTCAGGGTGCGTTCAAGATGGTCATGCTGATATCCACGGCCACGGCGGAATGGGTCAGGGCGCCCACCGATACGATATCCACGCCACTGGCCGCCAGCGCGGCGATGTTGTCTCGGTTTACCCCCCCCGACACTTCCACCAACGCCCGGCCGTCGATCCGGCGCACGGCTTCCCGAATGGTCTCCGGCGCCATGTTGTCCAGCATGATGATATCGGCGCCGGCGTCGGCGGCTTCCTGGGCTTCGGCCGGCGTTGCGACTTCGATTTCCAGCTTGAGGGTGTGGGGCGCGTTCTGGCGGGCTTTTTCCAGGGCCGCGCGTATGCCGCCGCAAATCGCCACATGATTGTCTTTGATCAGGATGCCGTCACTCAGACTCATGCGGTGGTTGGCGGCCCCCCCGGTGCGCACGGCATATTTTTCCAGGGCACGCCAGCCGGGGGTGGTTTTGCGGGTGTCCACCAGGCGGATGGCGGTGGCCGGCATGGCTTCCATGTAACGACGCACGTGCGTGGCAATACCGGAGAGCCGCTGCAGGAAATTCAAGGCCGTGCGTTCCCCGGTCAGCAAGGATCGCAGGCGCCCGTGAACGCTCAGGATACGGGTGCCGGGCGGAACGGATACCCCGTCGGCAAGTTGCGCCGGAAAGGTGATGGTCGGATCCAGGCGCCTGAAGACCGCTTGTGCCACCGGTATGCCGGCCAACACCAGATCTTCCTTGGCGACGAGGCCGGCTTCCCCATCGGCATCGGCCGGGATCAAGGTCTCCGTTGTGATATCCCCCGTCCCGATATCTTCTTCCAGGGCGAGATCGATCAGGCGATTGAGAGCGTGTATGGTCATCGTTCGCTTCTTTCAGGCCGTTAGCGCAGTGACCCCGGCCGACGGTTGCCTGTGCCGCATCAGGAGGCCAGCGCTTCGATCCGTGTCAGGTGCATTTCCAGGGCCTGCCGTTTTTCCGCAAAGGCCGCCTGCTGGTGCTTGACTTTGTTTACCACGGCTTCCGGGGCTTTGTTCAGAAAGTCCTCGTTGCCGAGTTTCTTGTTCAGCGTCGACAATTCCGTATCGATTTTCCCGATCTCTTTTTGCAGGCGGGCGGCTTCCTGGCCGAAATCGATGATGCCTTCCAGGGACACGAAGATGGTGGCGCCGTCGATTACCGCCGTGGCGGCGGCCCTGGGCTTTTCCCCCATGGGCGCGATCACCAGGCTTTCCAGCCGGGCCAGGTTGGATACCAGGTCCTGGTGGGCCTGCAAGGGGATGTTTACATCCCCATCGTCGGTCTGCACTGTGGCGTTCAGTTTCAGGCCCGGGGCGATGTTCATCTCGCCGCGGATGTTGCGGATACCGGTGATGACCTGGGTGATGATCTGCATGGCGGCTTCCGCCTGCGTGTCTTCCGCGATGGTTTCGGCCGCGGGCGCATCGGCCGGGTAGGTCGCCTGCATGATCGAGCCTGCGGTGCCGGGGAATTTCTCCCAGATCTCCTCGGTCACGAAAGGAATGACCGGGTGCAGCAGGATCAAGGTGTCGTGCAACACGCGCCACAGGACACCCAGGGTAGCCTGCCGGCGATCTTCGCCCTGATTGCCGTAGAGCGCCGGTTTGATGGCTTCCAGATACCAGTCGCAGAATTCGTGCCACACGAACTGGTAGAGCATCGCCGCGGCATCGTTGAAGCGGTAATCGTCCAGGGCCCGGCCGGTCTCGCGAATCAGGCCCTTCAGGCGCGAAAGGATCCAGCGGTCGGGGATGCTCAATCGCTCCTTTTCCGGCAGCGCGACGCGTTCCTCTATGTGCATCAGGGCAAACCGGGCGGCGTTCCAGAGTTTGTTGATGAAATTGCGGTAGCCTTCGACCCGTTTTTCGGACATCTTGATGTCGCGTCCCTGGGCGGCGAAGGCCGTCAGTGTGAACCGAAAGGCATCCGTGCCATAGGCATCGATGACATTCAGGGGGTCGATGACGTTGCCCTTGGATTTGCTCATTTTTTTGCCGTGCTCGTCCCGCACTAGGGCGTGCACATACACGTCGCGAAAGGGTACGTCGTCCATGAAATGCAACCCCATCATCATCATGCGGGCCACCCAGAAGAACAGGATGTCAAACCCGGTGACCAGGGTCGCGGTGGGATAGAAGGTCTTCAGGAGCTTGGTGTGCTCCGGCCAGCCCATGGTGGAAAAGGGCCACAGGGCCGAACTGAACCAGGTGTCGAGAACGTCGGTGTCGCGGGTCAGGTGGGCAGCGCCGCATTTACCGCAGGCGGTGGGGTCCTCCATGGCCACCGTGATCTCACCGCAGTCTTCACACGTCCAGGCCGGTATCTGATGGCCCCACCAGATTTGGCGTGAAATGCACCAGTCCCGGATGTTGTGCATCCAGTCATAGTAGGTCTGGGTCCAGTTGGTCGGGATGATCTTGGTTTGGCCGTTCTCGACGGCCTGAATCGCCTTTTCCGCCAACGGTTTGACCTTGACGAACCACTGGGTGGAGAGATTCGGCTCGACCACGGTTTTGCAGCGGTAGCAGTGGCCGACACTGTGATTGAGCGGTTCGATTTTAATCAGCACCCCCATTTCCCGCAGGGCTTCCACCACGGCGTCACGGCATGCAAAGCGATCCAGTCCGGCAAACCGGCCGGCCTCCTCCGTCATGATGCCGTCGTCGCCGATCACTTTGACACTGGGCAACTGGTGCCGCTGGCCGATTTCGAAGTCGTTGGGGTCGTGGGCCGGTGTGACCTTCAAGGCCCCCGTCCCGAATTTGAGATCGACATACCCGTCCCGGATAATGGGGATCTCGCGTTCCATGAGCGGCAGGGTGACATGGGTGGCGTTCAGCCCGGCATAGCGCTCATCATCCGGATTGATCGCCACCGCCGTATCGCCCAGCATGGTCTCGGGGCGCGTCGTGGCCACCACGATGCCGCCGTCTTCGCGGGCAAACGGGTAACGGATATGGTAGAGGTGGCCGTCGACGTCCTCGTGCTCCACTTCCAGGTCCGCCAGGGCGGTATGGCAGCGATGACACCAGTTGATAATGTAATCGCCGCGGTAAATCAGGCCTTCGTCGTAAAGCTGAACAAATACTTTGCGCACGGCCTGTGAGAGACCCTCGTCCATGGTGAAGCGTTCCCGGGGCCAGTCGCAGGAGGCGCCCAGGCGTTTGAGCTGGTTGATAATGGCGCTGCCGTATTTTTCCCGCCATTCCCAGACGGCTTCGATGAACTTTTCCCGTCCCAGCGCATGGCGGTCGGTGCCATCCTCGGTCAGTTTGCGTTCCACCACATTCTGGGTGGCGATACCGGCGTGGTCCGTGCCCGGCATCCAGAGCACGTTGTCACCCCGCAACCGCCGGTAACGGCACAACGTATCCTGCAGGGTGATATTCAGGGCATGGCCCATGTGAAGAACGCCGGTGACATTGGGGGGGGGAATCACGATCGAATAGGCGGGTGCCGCATTTTCTTCCCGGGCCGTGAAAGACCCGTTGCTTTCCCAATACTGGTACCATTTCCGTTCCACTTCGTGCGGTTCGTACCCTTTATTCAGCACATCTGAATTCATGCAACCGACTCCTTCTTAAATTGAAAAAGGGGATTATAAAATAATCCCCACTGTCCTCATTCGCTGATCGTAAGTCCGCAGAACTTGATAATTAAGGTTTTTCCGGATGGTCTCCGAGCAATTGCTCCTTGAGGCGTGCGATTTCGGCGGATACCGATTTCTCGATGGCATCGTTCAGCAGATGATCGATTTTGTCTCCGACCATTTTTTTGATCACGTTTTCGAGCGCGGCTTCCAACTGGTCTTGCCCTACCATGGCCGCGGGTTGAATGTCCGCGTCATCGACGGCCGGTGGTTGGGGCGGCTCCTCGGCCAGTTTGGCGTCCAGCAGATCGATCGCGTCGGAAAGCTCCTGGGTGCTCAGATTAAAATCCAACTCACTGCTGTCTTCGTTGGAAGGGAGTAGATCCGCCTCCAGATTCATCCCCATCGAATCGAAGAGTTCGTCATCCGTGCGGTCTTCGATGTCCAACTCCATCTCGGCAAACGCAAGTTCCCCACCGGTCGATTCCTCGACACCGCTGGCCGCAGGCACTTCTTCGGGTTCTTCTTGTCCTGCTTCCGCCGCCGCGTCTTCGACGTCGCTCTCGGCCAAGGAAACCACCTCGGTCAATTCGATAATCGGCTCTTCGGAGGGCGGCGACTGAACCACATCGGTCAGCTCGATCACGTCGTCATCATCACCGGCGTCACGAGCGACAACATCCGTCAGCTCGATAATATCATCGTCGGTCGTCTCCGGCATGGCCACGACATCCGTCAATTCGATGATCCCATCGCTATTATCCGGCTCCGATGGGTCATACGGGGGGTGTTGGTCGGTCATGGAACCCTCTTACATGATGAAATCAATTTTTTTGCGTACCTATCCGCCGTAGTAAATTGAAGGAAAGTTATCACAGGGAGGCGCAGAGTGTCAAGATCGGGGCGTTGTCGCAAGCAGCGTCAAAAAAGCATTTACAGCGGGGCGCGACCATTCTAATGAGTGTCCATGCGCTATTTTTTTATCGAGCCGGATGACTTGAAGCAGTCGATCGTTACCATTGACGGCAAGGAAGCCCGTCACATGGGAAAAGTCCTGCGCCTGAAGCCGGGGATGACGGTCGGCCTTTCCGACGGCTGCGGCATGCAGGGCGAGGCCCGCATCCGGGCGCTTACCCGCGATCAGGTGGAGTTGGAGGTGTTGCGCCGGTTTCCCTCACAGCGTGAACCGTCGGGTGAACTTGTGATGGCCCAGGCACTGCTGAAGGATCAGAAGATGGATCTCCTGCTGCGCCAGCTGACGGAGCTGGGCATGACGCGGTGGCTGCCGTTCATTTCCGAACGCGCGGTACCCCAGCCGGATGAACGCCGGCAGGCTTCGCGCGCGGCCCGCTGGGCGCGCATTGCCCGGGAAGCCGTCAAGCAATGCCGCCGGGGACGGATTCCGGAATTGTCGCCGGTGGGCCGACTCGATGATGTGTTGCGGGACGCCCCCCGTTTCGACACGCGTATCCTGTTCTGGGAGGGGGCCCGCCAATCCTTGCCGGTCGTTGCGGACAGCGGTCCGGGCGGCTCCCGGCGGATTCTCGTGATCGTGGGCCCCGAGGGGGGCTTTACCGATGGCGAAGCCGCATCCGCCGAGCAGGCCGGGTTCCGCTTGGCAACCCTTGGCCCCCGCATTCTAAGGGCCGAAACAGCCACGGTTGCGGCCTGCGCGCTGGTGCAGCATCTGTATGGCGACCTGCGCACAGCACCGCCTCGATTCGCTGTTTCAGGTGATGATAACGAAGCCCTCACGCCCTAAAATTGCTTGACAGATCAGTGGGGCTGTGCGATAAGCGATTCCGTTTTCCGCGCACCAGCCGCAGGCTGGGCAAGTCACGTTGAAAGCATCACAACAGCAGTTTGCCGAGGTAGCTCAGGCGGTAGAGCAGGGGACTGAAAATCCCCGTGTCGGCAGTTCAAATCTGTCCCTCGGCACCATTCATAGATAACCCGCTGTTTCGGCAGCGGGTTTCTTTTTTTTCAAGCTTCGACTCCATCTGTTACACAAAATCCTTAAATATTTCAGAAGATTGGAGTTTCCTTATGCAAAAGGTTGCACGAACCCCGTCCTATCTAATTCGAAATCCGCACTCATATTGTTTCCGGATGATCGTTCCAAAGGATCTACAGTCCATTGTCGGGAAAAGGGAGTTGCGCTATTCCCTGCGAACGGGGTATCTAAGCACCGCAAAATCGAAGGCACGGCTAATGGCTGGGCAGGTACAGCTGCTATTCAACGAACTCAGGAGGAGCCATAACAGGTTCATGGAACTGACAGATCAACAGATTAGAGAGATGGTCACGAAACATCTGGAACGAGCCAAGGCATTAATGGATGAACCGTTCGGACCAAATGAAGGCGATAGACCGTTCGATGACGAAGCCTCCTTAAACGAATATGTTCTGGGATTAAATGATGTAAGGACAGACATCCAAGGTGAAATAACGACCGGTGAGTATTGGCGGGTCAAGAATGATGCCATTTCCCTCTTGAATGAAAATGGTGTTAGTTCTGAGGATATTGATGAGGACAGCAACGCCTTTGTCAAACTATGATCGGGTACTGCCAGTGATGGCGGTGCCCGTAACCTTCCTCATCTGGCGGGGGCCCTCAGCCCCCGCCTTTTTCATTCGGTAGTTTAAATGAATCCTTTGGGAGGGAGGAGCCGTATCATTGGTCCAGATTCCTGCTTAGTGCTTTGTTCACTTTTTAGGTCAAAAAGGTTGCATCCTCCGAATTGATTCTTAGTGTTACTAATGAGGACTCCCTCCACCCCCAAGGTGAAGGAACGCCTGAATCCTCTCATACCTCTTGGCGGGGCTGCGAAGCCCCGCCATCGGCGTTTTAAGCCGACGATATTGCTGCCCTCTGCGCACGCCTCCCAAGATTCCGTCAAAAATCCGAGTGTGGAATGGATATGAGGTAGGAGTCCTAATGCTCCAGAGGGTGGTGCCCCCCGGTAACGGGTATCCCCCCCTCCCGGTATGTGAGTCAGTTTTCGCCAGAGACGATGGCATCATCATCAAGAACCGTGATGGTCACCTTGATGATCTGGTCGATCTCCAGATTTCTCAACTTGAGTATCCGTTCGTTCAAAGCGTTCCCATCCATGGATAGCAGGTTTACGATGCCTCTAACGGTTCTTGTGTAGAGAACGGAATCGCTGGTTTTCACGACCGAGTTTTCGGGCAGATTTATAGCCTTCTCGTGGTCGGGAACCTCCTCCTGCCAAAAGCGGTCCCACATTTCATGTGCCCTGGGATCGGTGGAGGTTAGAATGATGTGTCGGTCCACGAGGGGATTGTCATTCTTGGAGTAGGTCATGGCAATGAGTGGCAAACCTAATCGGTGTCGTCGTCAAAACGCTTCCAAAAAGGATCGGAGCCAAAAGGTTCAGTGGGGCTTCGGATATCCAGTTCCGCTGCTTTGTAAATGGTGCGGATAGCGCTCGGGGCTTCATCAGTAACCGTTTGGTCAAGAAAACCTGCTATGCCTTTGCCGTTCATGCTCTCCGGCAAAAGCCCAACAACGGTGATGCGTATTGTTTCGTTCGTTCTTACTCTATCCCGCCTGCACGGTCCCAGTGGATCGGTTGCGTTCAAATGCTGCCCCAGCTTGATAGGACTGATTATCGGAAAGCACAAGCACTTTCTTTGCAAAAATTGTCGACAAAAGGTGTACGGAGGCTACGCCGCCTTGATCAAATCCGGAGAGTTGTTCTGGACGGAGTTCACGGCTTTGGACACCGGACGGAACACGAGATCCTTATGGGTGTGGGTGGATATGATCTCCTTTAGGGCATCGGCGGGAGTGTCTGCCTTGATCCAGTCCTCAAACGCCTCTGGTATCAGGATCACCGGCATCCTGTGATGAATATCCTGAATCGGTGGACTCGCATCTGTCGTGATGATCGTGCAGGTATAGAGCGGCTCCTCTGCCTTGCCTTTATCGTCCCAGACCGCCCATAGTCCGGCGAACCCAAAAGGTTCGCCGTCAGGTAGCGTGATGTACACCGGCTGTTTGCTTCCCTTTGGACCTTTCCATTCATAGAATCCATCTGCCGGTATTAAACACCGGCGTTTCTTGAATGCGTTCTTGAAGGATGGTTTGGAGTCCACGGTTTCGGATCGAGCATTGATCATCTTGTTACCAATGGATGGATCCTTAGCCCAGAAGGGCACCAGTCCCCAGCGGAACGTCCGCAGGACGTTCTCGTCATCCTGTCGAACTATGACCGATATGTTCTGGGTCGGAGCCACGTTGTAGTTCGGGGATAGGTTGGTTTCGACCCGGTCGATGGGAAAGTGCGCTTTCAACGCTTCAAGATCTCGATAGCCCACGAATCGTCCGCACATGACTGTGTCTCCTGGTGTTTTGATCAGATCCTGTTAGTCAACATAAGGACGATGTATCTGGATGGAATATCTTGGGCGGTAAGCCGGAGGAATACGGTGTTCAGGGAAACCGGGAGAAGTCCGTGTGCGAGATAGTATGTGGTGAGGTGGTATCGTGTGCTCTGGACTGGTAGGGGGGCATGGCGATGCCCCCCCCCCGGTGGGTCAAAGAATCAGCGCCTTCCACTTACTGCAACACCGACCCCGAAAAAGTCATCGATCACAGAGACAGCGATATTGAAGCGATCATCGTAGTGACGGCGATGTTTTGGGTAGTGATGGTAGACGTGCTTTTCCACCACACGCTTGTGGTAGTGTCGCCCTTTGTAGTGCCGATCCCGATAATGGTGTCCTCGATAGCGATCACGGTCCCAGCGGTGATCCCGGTCACGGTGACGATACTCCCTGCGATGCTGGTAGCGATCCCGGTGCGGATTCCCTTTGCCCTTTTGCCATCCGTAATGGTGCCCTGGTGGCGTCTTGTAGTTGTGATGATATCCCTTGTCGTTCCGGTGCCCTCTATCCCCTCTGCCACGATCAGCCCAAGCATTGGATCCTAATGCCAGCGTGAATCCTATCAATGCAATGCCGATCATCATGAATTTGCGTAACATGTCGATCTCCTTCATTTGGGTTCAGATCATAGCCGTGTGGCTTGTTTGACTGATATGACGAGAGTACCAGCTAAAAAGTCTACAAGAAGGTGTGGATTTTCGCCAGGGTGACAGCCGTCTCGGGATCATCGAGGATGCTCTTGGCGGTGTCCTTGGTCAGGTACGCCCCGGTCTGCCGTATGCAGGGTAGCACCTCCCCGGTCACCCACTTGCGGAAGGCTTTCGCTTCCGGTCGGCGTGACCGCATGACCAGTGCGTAAAGACCGGACTCGCTGATCAAAGTTGTCGTGGGATTTCGGGACTTTGTCAAACGGGGATCTTTAATCACCGTTTGTTCATCCCGGTCCAAATACTTGACCGCATCCTGTGTGCGCTCAAATCCCAGAATGCCCGTGACCTCCTTGGCAACGAACCAAGGCTGATCCGTCTCGTTATTAATAAGGACCGTGTTGACGGGGTTCCCGTGGTCGTTGCGGAGTTGTCCCGTTTGGCACGATCTGTGGGTCAGATCGCCATCCTGGTGGATGGCTTGGTCAACGAAGGCATCAGGGTCATCACCATCAAGGAGGGGATGGCGCTTAAAGGCAAGCGTGACATGAAGACCAAGGTTATGCTGACCATGTTCAGCCTATTTGCCGAGATCGAAAGGGATCTGGTTTCTGAGCGGACCAAGGAAGGGCTGAAACGAGCGAGGGCTGAAGGGAAGCTGCTGGGGCGTCCCAGAGGGACGACCAGCTCAAAGCTGGACGGCAGGGAAGGGGAGATCAAGGGATATCTGGCTAAGGGGGTCAACCTCGCCAATGTGGCGAGGATTTACGGCGTGAGTTGGAGTACCATGAAGCACTTCGTTGCCAGCCGGGAGTTGGCTTGAAGAGAGTGGCTATTCCGTCAGCCATTTTATGGCGGCATCCCGGTCGAAAAACTGCCGAAATCGGAAGCCTTGGGCTTCCATGCAAGCTTTGAAGAGTTGGGCGAACCGGACACGCTCCTCCGTATTCGGTATGAGGAAGGCGATCTTGGTGTCGGGATCGGACCTGAGCTTCGCACATGCTGATGCAATCCCCATCAAATCGAGCATCTCGGGTTTCGTTCCAGTCTCTCGCATGTCCATCAGGACATTGTAACCTCTGTGTTTGTTAAGAGTCATCGCAAGCTCACGGACCAGTTCGAGTGATCGTTCTGTAGAAAGATCTCCGGTTGCGGTTCGCTGGATAATCTTGCGGTATTTATCGATCTCAAGGATGGTAGTTGTCTCGTCTGAGACACCAAGCCATTCTTTGGCTTCGTCTATACTGGTGAATGTCCGCATGGCTACGGGCACCTCTTCCATCTCAAAATAGCTCTCACGCATTCTGCTCAGACCCAACCCAAGCATATCCTTATCGATAACCACGGCTGTTTTTCCCCCTTTCCGAGCATCGGCGATAAGCTGCTTGGTTTCTTTGACATGGTCCAAGATGTCCTGGTTCAATATTTCAGAAAAGTCTGCCCCCCTGACATCCCACAATATCAGAGACGTTACTTTATCATCCTCATAATATTGCTCAATCCACTTGCGGTGGTCGTCCGCAGTCATCTTACCCGTTGCCGTGGCAACGGTCAGATCCTTTGCCAGGTCGTATGTCGTTTCGATGGTTCCCATATCTGATACGCTTTTAGTGCATGGTCAATTTCACTATCTGCCTCCAGGTGAGAAACTATTCCTTCGATATTCGCATACTCACTTGCCAAGCCAGTAACACTGCCGAAAATGGACTGTTCTCGTAATAGTTTTAACTGGTGGCCGATGTCCCTTGCCACATAATCAAAACTTGACTTGCTTATCTTGGATGGCTTGGATTTAAAGAAATCTGACAATCCCATAACGTTGCACCTGATTAGGATAGGACTGAAGGGATGGCTTTGTTGTGTACTAAAATTGACTTGATGATGCAAGGCTGCGCGGCTTAGCATTCCCCCCTCTACCCTTGGCTTTGGATCTCTTAACCATGGGCCACACTCCTTTCATTTCAATTGATTCTTACACTCAGGAGTGTTACCCAATTTTCTTAAATCGGTTGTGTCATCATCTGGTGATTAGGACAAAAAAAGGCAGAGCCCCAAAGGGCTCTGCCGCTTTCATTTTAGTCTCAGGATCAATTCAGTTGTCAGCTCAGGTCAGTCCATGGGGGCATTTGATATCTTTGCCTGTTTCTTGAAGCTCTGCCTTTATCTTAGAACTTGGCTGTTGCAAGTTTGTATTTGTTGGCTACCCAGCTGTTGAAGTAGTAGCCCAGAATCGCGATTGTTAGTGCTGTTCCTATCATCGTACACCTCCTGGTGGCTTATCCCGCCACATCGATTCCCGGATCACATCCCAAATTGGGATCGGGTTTCTCACACTGCTTGTTGGCTTCTCTTGTATCAACGTGTCCCTCATCATCGTCTTTCGTGTAGTCGTGAACTTTTTCATCAGCCATGTTGTATCTCCTCGTGTTTTGTTTGGTTGTGGGTTGCTTTCTTTTCTAACTGACAAGTTATCCATGGAATGAGATATGGCAACAAGAGAGGAATGGGTGATAAATAGGGGGTAAAAACTATTGGTGATGATGCTGTCTAATTGTGGGGAGGGGGTATGCGGCGCTGAAAGCGCCGGTGGGGTGGTGTGGAGCCAGGTTGCGTCACGGCGGCGGGAAAAAAGCCCCCCAGCCACTGTCCGTAATAACAGGTCCAGAACTCAGCTGTTTGTCCACTTCTTTTATCGTTTTGTATGGTCCACTGACTTTATTTCCGAAGTGTCCTCCCCGAAAATCAGCGACTATCAAGTAAGAACCGGCATTTAAAATTATCCCTGAACCTGTGTGAACATCATTCCAGTCATTTGGACCCCACCGTACACTTCGCATGAATGTGTCATAACCGGCTCTTCCTAATATATGTCGGGCAAGATAGGCAGCATCTGTGCAATGCCCATAGCCGCTTTTAAACGTCGGGTAGGCACCATGAGCACGTCCATGTTTTCGATAAGTGATGAACCTGTTTAGAAAATCGTTTACAAGCTCAGGAGAATTTACACGCTCCGCCACTACTTGATAATCAGCCCATCTTGAAACCCATTTCTCATCACCCGAATCATCATTTAAAAGCTCCTGAATGTACCGCCTCGTTTCCGCTGTGAACTTATCAGGCGCATGTTGGTAGTCGCCAAGAACGTACCCTCTCATCTCCTCAAGTGGAACTTCTTCAAAATCCTTCAGCCAGGCATCCCTGTATTCGGGATCCTTGTAGCCGTGAATAATCTTGAGGAGTTCTGCTCCAGAAACGACTTGGCTCCTGTCTGACCAGGCTAAATCCAAGAGTCGTTTTAGTGAGTAGCCATCTATTATCCAAGCCCCGTGCAGTAGGTACCCGTCCTCAGCCAACCAGTAAACCGCCTGCAGCGGTGAACAATACTTCCGCACCTCCGGCTTACCCACCTCGTACATCTCAGTGAAAGCAGCATCGAACTCCTTCGGGCGCTCCTGATAAACGGTCCGGATCACCCTAAGGGCGACCAAGTCATCCTGATCAACCCCATCCTGCACCTCCGGAAGCTTTCCAAGCTCCCGAGCCAATAGTTCGTTCTGTGAGGCTATGTCCTTCAGGATGGTCTGAGCCTCTGCGAAAATGGCATCAGATGAGCTACTGAACTCTGGATCAATGATGCTGACGTTCGGACTGGTAGGTCCGAACGAGGCGCATGATGATAGGATGGCGGTAAGGGCAAGAGCAGTGACAATCAGATCGCATCCCTTGTTACGCATGTCGGCTCCTCCTGGTTCGATTTCTAATCCACCGTCACCAGATCGTATACCGGCTTAAGGCTCTTGAAACAACTGAGTTGTTTAGGACGGTGATGAAATTATGCGTTTCCGAATCAATTGGGATTCGCTATGTAAATTGAATACCACCCAAAAAACGTTTTTTCTGGTCTTGTTTTGGAATACCTGCGTGCGGTTGTGATATCCAGCGTCACTATGTGGCCAATAGCTTTGGTTTCGCCACAGAGTTATGGCCTGAGAGCCTAATATAATAGTTTATACCTATTGATAAACCCCAACTCATCTCGTGTTGCCAGATCTCATTCCATGAACAATTTTATTGTTAAGAAAGACAACAACCGACAACCAGACCAACTATGAGGAGATAATCCATGGCCGATGAAAAAGTTCACGACTACACGAAAGACGATACCGAAGGACATATCGATACGAGAGAAGCGAATAAGGAATGTGAAAAACCTGACCCTAATCTGGGATGTGATCCAGGAATAGATGTGGCGGGATAAGCCTCTGGGAGGTGCTCGATGATAGGAACGATACTGATGATAGCGATTCTTGGGTACTACATCAACAGTTGTGTAGCGAATTTAAACAAATATGCGACCTGCAAGGTCTAAGAAAACGGCAGAGCTTCAAACCATAGGCAAACGAACCCTTCCCCACGGTCCTGACCTGAGTCGCCTTGTGGAACCATAGGATAGATCCTGGAAACAGGATGAAAGCGGCAGAGCCTCTTTGAGGCTCTGCCTTTTTTTGCGTTGGATCGGAGGGGGATATCGGGGCGGGCAGGACGCCGATCTCAAATATACGTCGCCCACCGGTCCAGGTCCGTTGCCCCGATCTTTGTCACGCATAGCATATGACCTTCTGGAATCCCGCGATTCAAAGAAGGAACCAACGGTTGATCCATTTTCAACTATTAGAATTTGTAGCTAAAATGACAAATTCTGGTTGTCCCGGCGCTTTGGTATGAGAAAAAGCGTTATCAGGGTAATCAGCGTTCATCAGTGTCCTATCCATAGAAGTTGACGCCATGCCCGGCACCTGTCGTCAAAAAAATGTCTCAAGGCCTCGCGATAAACGACCGATGCCTATGGGCAATATCCAGACTTGACGATTGACGATACCCAGCGTATCCAGAGTAAATCCTGAGCGGCATTGGACGCGTAAAAATAATGAATGGCACCTTGTTGGGTCCGGAATGTCAATAGTGTAGACCTGACCCCCAGTTAGATGTGTGGGATCACCATGCTTCGATTACATTCCATCCGCAGCAGTTTATTTGCCATCGTAATCCTGGCGATCATGCCGGCCCTGGCCATCATCCTGTATTCCGGGCTGGAGGAGCGCCGGCGCTCGATCGAAGACGCCCGGCAGAATACCCTGCTGCTGACCCATGCCATGGCGGAATCCCAGCAGGAATTCAGCCGCTCCGTTCGGCAGATGCTGGCCACCCTGGCGCTCCTGCCGCAGGTCCAGCGCATGGACCGGGAGCAGTGCCGGCAGATTTTGGAGGCGATGCTCGAACAGCACCCCGATTACCTCAACTTCGCCCTGACCGATCGGCACGGCATCGTGCAGGTCGCCGGCAGACCCCTGAGGATCACCGATCTCGCCGACCGTAAACATGTGCGCGCGGCAATGGAACGGGAAGTTTTTTCCGTGGGCGAATACATCATGTCCCGGACCGGCTCGGGGACACCGGCTTTCGCGTTCGCGCATCCGGTCTACGACCCGGACAAGCAACTCAGGGGTGTGCTGACGGCGGCCATCCGGCTGGCTGATTTCGCCAAGTTCTACGACGTCTCCAATCTGCCGGAACAATCCTTTGTCGCCGTGACGGACCACCAGGGGATCCGCCTTTTTTATTATCCACCGCTTAAAGACACCAATCCCATCGGCCAACCGATAAAAAAGAGTTCATGGGAAAAAGCCCGCCTGGCCGGCAAACCGGGCATCTTTTCGGGTCAAGGCTCCGACGGGGTTCGGCGCATATTTGCCTTCGAGCCGGTTCGTTTCGAACCCGAAGACCCCCCTTACATGTATGTGTGGACCGGCATCCCCGAGGCCCATGTCCTGGCGCCGGCCAACGCCCACTTGAGACGCAACCTGCTGCTGCTGGTCGCCGCGGCCGTGCTGGCCCTCTTTATTGCCATGCTCATCGCCAAGAAAACCCTGCTCTATCCCATTGAAAGCCTGATGGAACTCTCCCGTTGCTATGCACGGGGGGATCTCGAGGCCCGCAGTACGCTTGCGGCGGCCCCCGACGAGTTTCTCACCCTGACCAGGGCGTTCCACGATATGGCCGATACCCTCGCCCAAAACCAGGGGACACTGAAAGAGAGCGAAGACCGTTTCCGGCGACTATTCGAATATGCCCCGGAAGCCTACTATTTGACCGATTTTGACGGCAGCTTTATCGACGGCAACAAAAAGGCCGAGGAACTGCTCGGATATCGACGAAAGGAACTGATCGGAAAGAACTTCCTTACACTCAATTTGATGCCGGAAGAAGATCTGCCGAAGGCCCTCGAACTATTGGCGCTGAATTTAGATGGCAAACCGACCGGCCCCGATGAATTCAGGTTGATCAGGAAAGACGGCGGCCAGGTCACGGTGGAGGTCAATACCATTCCGATCATGATCGGGCACGAGAATATCGTGCTCGGCATCGCCAGGGATATCACCGAACGCCGGCAGGCGGCCGAGGCCTTGCGGGAGAGTGAAGAAAAGCTCGCCCGGTCGAAAAAAATGGAGTCCCTGGGACTTCTGGCCGGCGGTGTGGCCCACGATTTGAACAATGTCCTCTCCGGCATTGTGAGCTACCCCGAACTGCTCCTGCTGGACTTGCCGCCCGACAGCAAATTGCGCAAGCCCATCGAGACCATCCAGGAGTCCGGCAAGCGGGCGGTCGACATCGTTCAGGATCTCCTGACGGTGGCGAGGGGTGTCGCCATGCCACGGCAGCCGCTGAACATCAACGATCTCGTCGAAACCTACCTCCATTCCCCTGAGTTCGATCAAATCAAGCAGCATTCTCCCGAGGTGGCCGTCAGGACCGATCTGGTGGCCGATCTCCTGAACATCAGCGGTTCGCCGGTCCACATCGGCAAGGCGCTGATGAACCTCCTGTCCAACGCCGTCGAGTCCATCGATGGCCGCGGCCAGGTCACCCTCGCGACAACGAACCGCTATCTGGATCGTCCCCTCCGGGGCTATGACGACGTCGCCGTTGGTGAATATGTGGTCCTGTCCGTGTCGGACGACGGCCCGGGCATCTCCCCGGACGACCTCAAGCGGATATTCGAACCCTTCTATACCAAAAAGGTCATGGGCCGCAGCGGCACCGGTCTGGGGCTGGCCGTCGTCTGGAATATCCTGATGGACCACAAAGGCTATATCGATGTGCTGACCAGCGAAAAGGGCACCACCTTCGAGCTGTATTTCCCGGCCACGCGG
>Ga0180429_10001074_pt1 | contig 23633 bp, 17 predicted proteins | sample SS_ome_FD_132428 | JGI IMG/M metagenome (GOLD analysis project Ga0180429, IMG submission 132428) | Hypersaline lake sediment archaeal communities from the Salton Sea, California, USA - SS_1_S_1 metaG | ecosystem: Environmental > Aquatic > Non-marine Saline and Alkaline > Hypersaline > Sediment ...
AGTGAGCATCTGAAGTAAAACTCTGCCGCTGCACGAACAATAATGGGTGTAGCCAAGGCGAGGGACGATACCCTGGATTTCACTGACCCGGCCCCGGATAGCGGGAATGCGGGCAGAAGGAACCGGTATTCTTCAGCCGGGGGAAAGACGCGCGCCGGGCCATTCACCGTCTGCTCTCAATCCAGCGAAACCCCGAGCAGCTCGAGGATCCGTCCCAGGTCCTCGTTGCCGTAGTATTCGATCTCGATCTTTCCGCGCTTGTCGCCGTGGTTGATCGCGATGTTGGTGGCGAAACGGCTCCGGAGCTGGTCCTTGATCTCCCGCAGGTAGGTCTCGGTCTGCTCCGAGTGCTTCTTCTTGGTCTCCTTTTTCGCCGTGACGCGCCCGTTGACGTGTTCGGTGACAAGCCGCTCGGTCTCCCGGACGTTGAGCTTGCGCCGTACCACCTTGTCTGCGAGGAGACGCTGTTCGGCCTTGGACTTTACCCCGAGGATGGCCTTGGCGTGACCCGCGCTGAGGATGCGCCGCGAAACGAGACCCTGGACCTCGGGATCGAGATCGAGGAGCCGCATCGCGTTGGAAACCGTGGCCCGGTTCTTCCCCACCCGCTGGGCGATCTCGTCCTGTTTCAGGTCGAATTCCCGCGCGAGACGGGCGTAGGCTTCGGCCTCCTCGAGGGGATCGAGATCCTCTCGCTGGAGATTCTCGATCAGGGCCATCTCGAGGACGTCCCGGTCGGACGCCTCCCGAACGATCACCGGGACCTCTCCCAGCTCGAGCTGGGTGCAGGCTCGCCAGCGCCGCTCGCCGGCAATGAGCTCGTAGTGTCCGTCGACGTCGCGAACGATGAGAGGTTGGATCACTCCGTGCTCACGAATCGACTCGACGAGTTCCCGGAGGTGTTCCTCGTTGAAATGCTTGCGGGGCTGCAACGGGGACGGGCCGACCGCGTCGAGCGGGACGCGACGCACGGCTTCGCCGGTGGCGGAGTCGTTCTCCTTTTTGCCCTTGTCCGCCGAGACCGGGACCGGGTCGGGTGTCCTGATCAGGGCGTTCAGCCCCTTGCCGAGGGCCTTCTTGGAAGCTTTTTTCGCGGGCATGGAGGTCGATGCGGGAACGCCGCGGCGCCGGGATCAGTCGATCAGGCGCACGTTGGCCTGGCGTCGGGCTTCGGCTTCCATCGCGGCGTGTTGTTCGTCGGTGCAGGCCGAGTCGATCGGGGCATCGGGCTTCTGCTCGTTCTGCTCGATCAGGTTGTTCTCCAGCATCCACTGCTCGACCTCCTCGCCGCTGACATCGGCCAGCATCGTTCCGTTCACCTCGACGCAGGGGGACAGGGGCTGGCCGGAACGCTGCTCCATTTCCCAGCGGAAGGCGGGATTCTTGATGATATCCTTTTCCTCGTAGTCGAGGCCGTATTTGCGAAAGATGGACCGGACGCCTTCGCTCCATCCGCAAAAGGTCTTCAGGTATGCCGTGATTTCGAGATCGTTGTTTGCCATCGCGATGGTTGATTCGGTTATCGGACAGCATAGGTAACGCAGGGACTTCTCTCGCGCAACGGCGAGCTGATGGCGAAAAGGGGGCGGGAATGCCGTGATTTGTTCGTTTTCACCCGCCGATTCCCGCGTATACTGGAAAGATTCGGGATTCGAGGCGGATCTCCTCAAAGAACCATGAGAGTTGTTTCCCACGTCGCCCTGGTCCTGGCCGCGTCGGTAGCCATGCTCTGCCTCAACTCGTGCGGGGAGAGGGTGGAACCGGTGATGGAGAAGATCGATCCGGTCGTCGAGAAGCTGGGCAGAGCGCTGACCCGCACACCGCCCGGGACGATCGACGAGACGGCCGCGGCGGATACGGCCATCGCCCCGGAGGATATCCCTCCTCCGCCCGAGCCGGTCCCGATGGAGCTCCTCGTCAACAAGGATGCCCGGGTCTCGATCCTCGGCTATCACGATTTTTCCGAAGAGCGGTCGACCAACGACATGGTCCTGAACATCGACGATTTCCGGAAGCAGATGGAGGCGATCGCGGAAAGCGAGATTCCCGTGATCAGCATGCGGGAGTTCCTCGACTGGAAGCAGGGCAAGGCATCGATTCCGGCGCAGGCGTTGATGATCACGATCGACGACGGCTGGATCTCGACGCACACCCTCGCGATGGATGTGCTGAAGCAGTATGGCTATCCGTTCACGATTTTCCTCTACGAGAACTTCGTCGGGAACGGGGGACGCTCTCTCTCGTTCGACCAGGTGCGGGAATTGGCGGCGGCCGGGGCGACGATCTGCAGCCACAGCGTCAGTCACGACTTCCTGACGCGAAGGCACGGTCGATCCGACCAGGCCTACGAGGCATGGTTGCGGACCGAACTCGAGGATTCCCACCAGTTTCTCGTGGAAAATTTCGGCGACACGGGTGCCGTCATCAAGGCCTTCGCCTACCCCTACGGCGCCTACAACGACAAGGTGGAGGAAATGGCGCGCGAGGCGGGTTACGAGGCCTGTTTCACCGTGAACGGTCAGAAGACGTCTTGGGAGACCAACGACATGGAGATCGGCCGCTACATCGTCCTGGGCAAGACCCTGGCAAATTTCGACCCGGCCTTGAATTTCGGCGGCGGAACGGTCAATGCCTCGGGCCGGGCCCTGATCACGGGGGCGAAGGACGAGGATGGCGACGTGCAGGAGCCTCTCGTCAGTCTCTATCCCGCGAAGGATGCAAGGATCCGCGACCGCCTGCCTCGCATCCGGGTCGACCTCTCGAAGCTGCAGGGCGTGGAGGAGGAGAGTATTTTCATGCGGATCACCGGTTTCGGGCGCGTTCCCCATGTCTGGGACCCGGTCGAGCGAGTGGTGAGCTTCCAGGTCCCGCAACGCCTCCGGCTCGAGACCTGCGGGGTGCAGGTGGGCTTCCGGCACGACGGGAATCCCGAACCCGAGATGATCAGTTGGAATTTCCAGGTCGATCACCTCGCGAGTTACCTCGATCCCGTCGAACCGGTCGAGGGGGAGGAGTTCGTCACCACCTCGGAGTCACCGTAGCGCGTCGATTCGTCTTTCCGGTGATCGCGGTGGCACCGGGTTCTTTCGGACACGGTGCCTTCCGTCCCCGAAAATTCGGCGGGGCTTTGCGTTTTTCCGGATTCCGGGCGAACCTAGCGCCCCATGTTCCAGTCTCTTTCCGACAATCTCCAGGACACATTCAAGAAGCTTCGCGGGCACGGCAAACTGACCGAGAAGAACATCGCCGACGCGATGCGCGAGGTGAGGCTCGCCCTTCTCGAGGCGGACGTGGAATTCTCGGTGGCCAAGGAGTTCATCGCGCGGGTGAAGGAGAAGTCACTCGGAGAGGCGGTGATCAAGAGCGTCAAGCCGGGGCAGCAGGTCGTGAAGATCTTCCAGGACGAACTGGCCGAGCTCCTCGGTGGGGATGCCGCGCCCGTCGATCTGAACCCGCCGTCCCGGCTGCTCATCGTGGGCCTGAACGGGGCGGGAAAAACCACGACCTCGGCGAAACTGGCCCTGCACCTGCGCAAGGAGGGGCGGCGTCCGCTTCTCGTGGCCTGCGACCTCTACCGTCCCGCCGCGATCGATCAGCTCGTGACGCTCGGAAACCAGATCGACGTCCCCGTGTTTCGTCCGGAAGCGGGAGAGACGGATGTGGTCAAGGTCGCGAAGCAGGGCGTGAAGTGGGCCGAGCAACAGAACGGGACCGTGACCATTTTCGACACGGCAGGCCGCCAGGAAGTCGATGACGAACTGATCGCCGAATTGAAGAACCTGCGGGATTATCTCGATCCCCGCGAGGTGCTTCTGGTCGCCGACTCCGCCACCGGCCAGCAGGCGGTAAGCGTCGCCGAGACCTTCGAGAAGGCGGTCGGCGTGACGGGCCTGATTCTCACCAAGTTGGACGGTGACGCCCGCGGGGGTGCCGCGCTCTCGATGAGGGCCGTGACCGGGAAACCGATCAAGTTCGCCGGAACGGGGGAGAAGATGTCGGATCTCGAGGCCTTCGTTCCCGACCGGATGGCGGGCCGGATACTCGGGATGGGGGACGTGGTCGGACTTGTCGAGCGGGCGGCGGAGGCTGTCGACGAGGAAGAGGCCCTGCGCATGGCCGAGAAGCTGAAGAAGGCGCAGTTCGACTTCACCGACTTTCTCGCCCAGATGAAGATGATGAAAAAGATGGGCGGCCTGCAGGACATTCTCGGGATGATGCCCGGCATGGGGAATCAGCTCAAGGACGTGCAACTCGACGAGAAGCGGATGACCCACGTCGAGGCGATCGTCTTGTCGATGACGCCCGAGGAGCGTCGCCGTCCCGAGATCATCAAGGCGTCGAGGAGAAGGCGGATCGCCGCGGGAAGCGGGACGAGCATGGCGCAGGTGAACGGGCTTCTCAAGCAGTTCGGCCAGATGCGGAAGATGATGCGGAGCAAGGGAAAGATGAGCAAGATGATGAAGCAGATGGGTGGCATGGGCGGGAAAGGCGGCAAGCTGCCGTTTTAGGTAGCCGCCCCGGTAGCGGGGTGGCCGGAGCATGAGGGCGGATCGAGGGCCGGAAGCGGACGGGCACCGGCGCTGTGGCCGGGCATAACGTTTCGGAAGCTTCCCTTGCGCGATACCACGCCATTACCTTTTCCGCCTCTTCCCGCACCGGCTCGGGGACGGGAACCTCGAGTCGAACCGGTCGATTGACACGTCCGCTGGTGCGCTCGAGGTGGAACACGAGGGAAACGGGAGGGGTCTCGTCCCACTCGATGCGGCGAAGCTGGTTTCTCTCGCCCCAGCCCGTGTATTGATTCCCGATCAGGATGCCGTCCTCGCCGGCATGAACGGTAACATCGACGGTGGTGTCGCGGTGTGGGTGGGGATAGATCCAGTGAGCGAGGAGCCCTTCTCCTTCGATCAGGCGCCTGGCACTCCGCGCATCCGCCATGAGACGGCTTCCCACGTAGAAGCACATCAGGGCCGATCCGATCCCCATCGCGACGAGAGCAAACCACGGGCGGAACTGGCCCTGCGACCAGCCCGCGTAGGCAGCCGCCACGGTGAAGACGGCGAAGGCTGCCGCCGCCGAGAGACAGCCGCTGCCGGATCGTTTCAGGGAAGCATCGGCGGTGCGGGGAGGAGGGAGAGAGGTCATCACCGGAAGAAATTCGGGTCAATAACGGGGAACGGTGGGATCGACCTGGGTGGACCAGGCCTCGATACCGCCGGCGAGACTCCACGCCGGGATTCCCCGGTCCCGCAGGAACACCGTCGCCCGCATCGAGCGGACACCGTGGTGGCAGTAGACCACGGCCGGGTGGGGCGGATCGCCGTCGAGTGCGGCGGGTGCTTCGTGGGCGAAACGGGAGAGCGGCAACAGGTGGGCCCCCTCGATCCGGCAAAAGGCATACTCATCCTCCTCGCGGCAGTCGACGAGGCGGAAGGGAGGCGCGTCCTCCGCATCGCGCAGCGCCGACAACTCCGCGGGAGTGATCTCGAAGGCATCCGGACCGGGCAGCATCACGGTTCACCCATGCCACGGGGGAGAGCGAGGGGCAAAGCCGAAAATTCGGTTTGATCCGGCAGGCGCGCGCGGCATACTTGTTTCTCCTGCCTCGTCGCGAATTCCATGCCCACCTACGATTACAAGTGTGAGAAGTGTGAACACCAGTTCGAGGTGTTCCAGTCGATGAAGGACGACCGGCTCACCGACTGCCCGCTGGAGGATTGCGACGGCCGGGTCAAGCGACTCCTCGGAACGGGGGCGGGTATCATTTTCAAGGGATCAGGTTTTTACGAAACGGATTACCGCAGCGATTCCTACAAGGCCGCCGCCAAGGCCGACAGCGGAGAAGGCTCGGGAGGGGGCGATTCCGGAAAAGCCGATTCCGGAAAAGCCGATTCCGGAAAAGGCGGCAAGACCGGCGAGGGTGCCAAGAGCGATTCCGGTGGCACGGGTGGTTCCGGATCCTCGAAGAGTGAATCGTCGAGTTCCTCGTCCGGCAGCAAACCCGCCGCGGCGGCATCCCCCTCGAAGAGTGGCGACTGAGAAGAAGTGACCGAGATATTTCCGATCCAGTGGGTGATCGCATTCCACGCAACCCCGTACACGACTCAGCATGAAACCGCATCGTCGCAGCAGCCAGCCTCCGCGCCGGACCGCGGGTGGTCCTCCGAAGAAGCGCCCTCCGACGGCCGCCCGCCGGGGAAGCCGCCGCCCTCCTCCGCCGAAGCCATCGATCGACGTGGGCGGAGTCTTCATGACCGTGTTGCTCGGGGTGGTCGCGCTGGGATTGCTCGCCGGCGTCGTGGCGGTGCTCCTGCCGAAAGATCTGAGCGGTATCGCGGGCTACCCCGCCAAGTCGCTGCTCGAGGGGGGAGCCGAATCGCGAAACCTGCTCGAGGAAACCCAGGCGATCCTGTTCCAGCCCGGCGAATCGGTCGAGTTTTCCGAAGAGGAGTTCAACGATTACCTGAATGCCCGGCTCGGTGGCGAGCAGAAAGGGCTGATGGGGTCGTTCATCACCTTCGAAGGGATCTATGCCGACGTCGAACCCGATACGGTGGAGTTTTTCGTCGAGCGCAAGATCTTCGGGATGCCTACGACCATGAGCACCCGCCTGCGGCTCGAGTATTTCCGGGGACTTCCCCGCTCGGAGGGAGCGGGGGGCACGATCGGCAAGATCAACCTCTCGTCGAAGCAACTGCAGCCCATCGTGGAAGCCTTCACCCGTGTTCTCGGGGCCTGCCGGGACGAGGCGCTTGCTCTCCAGCACATCGCGTCGATCCGCTTCGAGAAGGACAAGGTGGTCCTGGCGACGACACTTTGAGATTGCCCCGGTCCGGAGCGTCCCGGTAATCCTATGGGGTGCGAGGCGGAGGCCGGGTGGTCCGGTTTCCGGTCGTTCTCGCCCCCTTGATCATGCGTCGTCTCCTGCTGTTGTTGTTCTGTCTCCACTTTGTCGCAGCGGGGGCGGCGGAGCGACGCGAGGCCGATCTCCTCATCGCCGGTGCGACCGAATCGGGATGGGCGGCTGCGATCCAGGCGGCCCGTCTCGGTGTCGAACGGATCGTCATCGTTCACGACGGTCGCTGGTTCGGCGGTCAGTACACGGAGCAGGCGCTGGCCTGCGTCGACGAGAACAAGGGGGTCGGCAAGGTGGGGTGGGGTCCCGCCTGGCATCCGATGAAGCGCTCCTTCCACCGGAGCGGGCTCTTTCGCGAGTTGATGGACCGCATCGAGGCATTCAATGCCGAGAAGTATGGTTCGCCGATGCCCGGACGCCCCCATCATGGTCCCTCGACGTTTCGACCCGCCGAGGCGGAGGTGATCTTTCGCGAGATGATCCGGCCCCATCTCGAGTCCGGACAGGTCGTGGTCTACTGGGACCGGATCCCGGTGTCGGCTGATGTCGACGATTCCGGGGAGCGGCCCCGGCTTCGTGGCGTGTCGTTCGGCCCCGTCGACGGAGACGGGACGGCCGATCTCGAGATCTCCGCGGCCATCACGATCGATGCCTCGGATTGGGGCGAGGTGATCCAGGTGGCCGGAGCCGCCTACGAGTGTGGACCCGACCCTCGATCGCGCTACGGGGAGCCGAGTGCGCCACCCGGGGACGATTCCTTTCCGTCGAACGAGATGAATCCGATCACGTGGGCCATGATCGTCGAGGAGACGGGTGAGGAGTCCGCGATCCCGCGGCCGCCGCATTTCGACGACCGCAACTATCCCCGCGCGACGCATTTCAGCCGGGAGGCATTCGCCGGCCTCGAGTGGGACAGAAAGACGCGCCTGGGGGCGATCCCGCACTGGCCGCCGGAGGGTGAGGAGTCGGATCGCCAGCTCTCGGTCTACACCGTGCGGCGGATCGTGGACGGGAACACGAGTCGCGACGGACGGACGAGCATCCTGCTCAACTACATGAACGGCCAGGACTACCCGCTCACCCGTCTGCCACGCCGGGTCGTCGATGCCCTCGAGGCGAACGAGCCGGGAGCCTCGGAGAAGAACATCGTCGAGATGACGCGGGCGCAGCGTGCGATCGTTTTCCAGGACGCGAAGAATCACGCGCTCGGCGTGCTGTATCACATGCAGAATTTCGTGCACGAGAGGGCTCCCGATACGGCGAACTCGTTTCGCTACTTCCAGCTCAGCCGGGAATTCGGGACGCCGGATCACCTGCCGCCCAAGCCCTACATTCGCGAGTCGCTCCGGCTGCGGGCACTCTACATGATGCGTGAACAGGATGGCCGCAATCGCGACGGCGAGACGAAGCAGTGGGCCCGGGAACGATTCTCCGACGTCCTATACCCGGACGGACTGTTCGCCTGGCAGTTCCACTACGACTTTCACCGGACGGGGCGAACCTATCTCGTCGACGAGGGGGACCGGGGTCCGTGGATCGACTACGAGCGCCCGGGACGCCACACGCGATTCCTGAGCGACCGGTGCGTCTTTCCCGCCCGCAGTCTCGTCCCCGAGGAAATGGACGGTCTTCTCGGGGCCCAGAAGAATCTCGGAACCAGCAGCATGGTGAGTGCCGCGATCCGACTTCACGATCACGGCGTTCACGTGGGGCAGGCGAGTGCGGCCCTCGCGGTCGTCGTCCTGCGGGAGGAGGTGGATCCGCGGGCGGTTCCCTACCGGCGCGAGTTGCTCGAGGCGGTGCGTGGTGCGCTCTGCGGAGAAACCGGGGGGATGCCCCTCCTGCTCTGGCCATGGCGGGACCTTCCGGCGGATCATCCGGATTTCGTCGCGGTGAACCGGCTCTCCGCACTGGGTTGTCTCCCGATCGAGGCGACCGGGGTCGATTTTCGCCCGGACGAGGAAGCAACGGAGGATTGGCGGGAACGAGTCGAGACCTGTGTTGCCGAGCAGTTCTCCGGAGCGGCGAATCTGGTGCCGAGTAGGGCTGCCGGTGTGACGAGAGGGGAAATCGCAAGAGCGGTGTGGAGCCGTATCGAGGAATCGGAAGCGGTTCTCTCGGCTTTTCCGCGCCACGTCCCGGGAGATGCGGATGACGACGGGATCCCCGACCGGGACGACGCCCTGCTTTTCACCCCGAACGACCCAATCACGTGGCAGGTGCGCCGCCCCGACTTGACCGAATCGACCGACGGCCTTCCGCCGCTCACGTCGTCTCCCGTGGAAATGTGGTTCGACTTCGGGGGAGGAAAGGGGAATCCCGATGCGATCCGCGACAGCGGAAGGATTTGGAGCGATGAGCGGGGCGTGGGTTGGCGGCGTGACATCGCGTCGAATCATCGTCGTCGCTCGGTGTATCCCGAAGCGGAGCGCGACACCTTTCTCTTCACCCGGACGGAGGATACCTGGGAGGTGGAGGTGCGGAGCGGAACCTGGGAAGTGGTGGTCTGCGTGGGAGATTCCGGTCATGACCAACCCGGGCAGTGGGTGAAGGTCGAAGGGGAAACCGTGATCGCAGGCGAAGGGACGCTGGCGGGGATGTTCCTCGAGAGAATGGCGCGTGTCGAGGTGACCGACGGGCGGCTCACCGTGACGATCGGAGGGGACGGTGCGGGCCGGGCCAACACCTGTCTCTGTTGGCTCCTTCTGCGGCCACTGTGAAGGAGGACCGACCGGCGAGAGAGTAGCCGCCCTCGTGACGGGGTGGCCGGGCGACGGGTTCGGATCGGCCATGGTGTGACCGCCGCAGCATCGTCGCCCGTTCCGGAATCGCGGACTTGCCGGATCTCTTCCCTCTCGACACACTAGGCGCCTGATTTCTCACACCATGACGATTCGCATCGCTTCTGCCCTCGCCCTTCTCGCCGGCTCTTTCGCCCACGCCGAACCCGTCGATCTGTTCAACGGGAAGGATCTCTCCGGCTGGTACGGAAACAACCCCCACCAGCTCGCCCGCGCCGCCTACCGGGATGCCGCTCTCGCGGCCCAGCAGGCCGACTTCGCCAAGCACTGGACCGTCGAGAACGGGGAACTGGTCAACGATGGCGAAGGGCCCTATGCGACGACCGACAAGGAGTACGGCGACGTCGAATTCTGGGTCGATTACAAGACCGTCGCCGCGGCCGACAGCGGCATCTACATGCGGGGGGCACCGCAGATCCAGATCTGGGACAGCACACGGCGCGACGAGAAGGCGCTCAAGAACGGAAACGACAAGGGATCGGGCGGTCTCTGGAACAACAGCGCGGGTGCGGCGGGCAAGGATCCGCTCGTTCTCGCCGACAGGCCCTTCGGCGAGTGGAACGCCTTCCACGTCAAGATGACGGGAGCCCGGACCTGGGTCTGGTTCAACGACAAGCTCGTGGTCGACGGAGCAACCTGGGAGAACTTCTGGGACCGGACCGCTCCCCTGCCGGCGAAGGGACCGATCCACCTGCAGACGCACGGTGGCGAGATCCGCTGGCGGAACATCAAGCTCCGTGAGCTCTCCTCCGAGGAGGCCACCGCTCTCCTTCGCGAGGGCGAGGAGGACGAAGGATTCGCCCCGATCTTCAACGGCACGGATCTCGACGGTTGGGCCGGTCCGGTCGACAACTACGAGGTCGTCGACGGGGCGATCCGGTGCAAGGAGGGAGCGGGCGGCACGATCTACTTCGACGAGGAACTCGGTGAGTATGTCGTCCGCGTCGAGTTCAAGCTGCCTCCCGGCGGCAACAACGGCCTCGCGATTCACTACCCGGGCCAGGGCGGTGCCGCCTACGACGGGCTCTGCGAGTTGCAGGTGATCGACAACACGGCGGAGAAATACGCGAATCTCGACGAGCGGCAGTATCACGGGAGCGCCTATGCGATGGTGCCCGCCCACCGCGGCTACCTGCGTCCCGTCGGGGAATGGAATTTCCAGGAGGTCACGGTCAAGGGGACGCATGTCACGGTCGAACTGAACGGGTCCGTGATCCTCGATGCCGACCTCTCCCAGGTGAAGAAGTTCATGGGCGACAAGCCGCACCCTGGTCTCAATCGCACCTCGGGCTACTTCGGATTCGCCGGTCATCGCGATCCGGTCGAGTTCCGGAATGTTTCGATCAAGAGGCTCAAGGCGCCCGCGCCGGCGAAACCCAAGGGAAAAAAGGGAAAGGCCAAGGCGGGCAAGGCGGATCAGGCGAAGAAGAGCAAGTAACCGGGGCCAAAGGTCACGGGGCCGGACGCCTCGCTTCCTACAGGATCGGAGAAGCGAGGCGAGCCAGCCGCACCGCGAGCCGGAACCATACCGGACGACCGGTGTATTCCGTCGCCGGAGCGCGGCGGCAGCGGGCGAAATCGTTTTCCAGCATCGCCGCCACCTCGGTGGCGAAGGCCCGGTCCACCACCACGATGCTGACCTCGAAATTCAACCGCATCGACCGGTTGTCGAGATTGGCCGTTCCCACGGCAGCCCACGCGTCGTCGACCAGCACGACCTTCTGGTGTTGGAATCCATCGAGGTAGCGGAAGACGCCGACGCCGGCCGCCTCCATCTCGGCGAGGTAGGAAAAGGTGGCGAGCCACGGGGCCCGTTTGTCGGGTTTGCCGGGAATCATGATGCGCACGTCCACCCCGCGCAGCGAGGCGAGCACGAGTGCGGCACGGACCGACTCGTCGGTCACGAAATAGGGCGAGGCGATCCAGAGCCGCTCACGAGCCCGGTTGATCGCGTTGAGAAAGAACATCGTGCCGCCTTCGACCGCCTCGACCGGTCCCGTTGGCAGGGTCAGCACGGTCATGTCCGCGCCGCCGCAGCGTGTGCCGTCCGCTTCCGCGACCGCGGTCCAATTCAATTCGGGGACGCGGTGGGTCGCCCAATACCAGTCGCCGAGAAAGACCATCTGGAGGCTGAGGACAGCCGGTCCTACGATCCGGACGTGGGTGTCGCGCCACGGTCCGAATTTCCGCGACAGCCCGAGATACTCATCGCCGACGTTGAGACCTCCGGCGAACCCGGTGAGACCGTCCACGATCACGATCTTGCGGTGATTGCGGAAGTTCACCTGGAAGCGATTGCTCGGTCCCTTGGTCGAGTGAAACCGGCTTGTCTCGACCCCGGCGGCTTCCAACTCCCGGACGTAGCGCCGGCCGAGCCGGTAACTGCCGATTTCGTCGTAGAGGAAGCAGACCTGCACGCCGTCGCCTGCCTTCCTGATGAGCAGGTCCTTGAGGCGGTTGCCGAGCGAGTCGTCCTTGACGATGAAGAACTGCACCAGCACGTAGTGCCGGGCCTCCTCGATCGAAGCGAAGATCGCGTCGAAGGTCGCATCGCCATCGACGAGCAGGCAGATCTCGTTGTCGCGGGTGAAGCGGCGCTCGCTCAGCATCTCGAGTACGCCGGTGTAGTAGCGTTGCCCCTCGTCGAGAGTCGCGTAGTAGGGCTCGAGGGTCACGGACAACTGGCGAAACAGCTCCTCGTTCGCCTTTCGCGCTTCGGTGAGCCGGTCCTGGTAGCCGAGAAAGATCTGGCGTCCGAGGATCCAGTAGAGCGGAATCGCGACGACCGGCAGCGCGAGGATCGACATCGCCCACGCCCAGGCGCCCGCCGCCGAACGGACTTTCATCACCACATTGAAGATGGTGATGAAGGCGATCACCTCGAGAACGAGGAACAGCAGGGTGCCCACCGCGAATCGCTCTGCCCCGTGCTCGAACATGTTTCGCGTCCGGAATCAGGAGTCCGCCGTGCCGCCGGTATGACTCGCGATCTTCGCGAGTAGGTTCTCGAAGGGGAAGATCGGCTTTTCCTGGAAGTCGTCGCAACCCGCCTCGGCGATTCGCTCGCGGTGATGGGCCATGGTGTGCGCGGTCAGGGCGATGACGGGAATGGAAGCCGTTTCCGCGTCGGCCTTGAGTCGTCTCGTCGCGTCGAGCCCGGCATTCGGATCGGGATGACCGCCCGGCGAGTCCGGCAGTTCCAGATCCATGAGGATCAGCTCCGGTCGTCCGCTGCCGGCCATCGTCACCGCGTCCGAAGCATTGTCGGCGACGGTGATGTCGTGTCCGTGGTGCTCGAGCAGTCGGGTGAGAAGGCGAATGTTGTCCGCGTCGTCTTCGACGAGAAGGATGGAGGCCATGGCTCACACGAGTAAACGCCGTTGCCCCGGGCAACGCAATGGCCAATCGAGGAGCTCCTCGGTGGAGCAGAGAAAAGGAATTCGAAAAAAGTGCAGAATCTTTCGAACAGATTCGGGCGCGGGGAAACCAACATGACAGCGACATTGGTGGTGCTCTTTCGGGACACTCCTCCTTGAAGATCCACGGATGTTGTGAAAACAAGCGGTTCCTAGCGGGGTCCATCATGGTCGGTGGGCCCCGCGTTTGTTTTTCGGCGACGACCGCGAGGCGCGAAGCCTGGCTTGTTCTCCACCACCGCGGTTTCTCGGTTTGCGCGATGGTTGCGTTTTCGGCAAAACAGCCGTCCGTTTCCCGCATGATCAATTGCGCTTCCCCGGAGCCAGGTGCGAAACAGGGTCTTCTCTCTCACCCAACCGGGTCGAGTCGGGCAGCGAGGAGGGTGGAGTTTCCCGTTCGACAGGGTTTCGTCTGTCTCGTTCTCGCGGGAGCATGGGCCATGCCCGTGCTGCAGGCCGATTCCGCCGATCCGGCGCCGCCGACCGTGCATGAGGTGGAGGCGGAGGCCCCGGTGCCGGAGGCAGTTTCGTTTGACCGGCTCACGTTTCGCGCCGCACCGAAGCCGCTCCACCCGGAGGCAGTCGTCTCGGACTGGCCCCGGTTCCTTGGTCCGGACGACGATTGTATTTCGCCGGAGACCCACCTCCTCGAGACGATTCCCGAGGAAGGTCCTGCGGTCGTGTGGGAAATGGAAAAGGGTTCCGGCTATACCTCTCCGGTGTTCGCCGGGGGGCGGCTCGTCTTCTTCGATCGCATCGGCGACGAGGAACGGATCGACTGCCTCGACCCGGAGACGGGCCGCCGTTACTGGGACTATTCCTATCCCGTGGTCTACCGGGACCGCTATGGGTTCAACGATGGTCCGCGCGCCAGTGCCGTGATCGATTCCGGCAAGGTCTACACGCTCGGGGTTCGCAGCGTTCTCAGTTGCCTCGATCTCCGCACCGGCACTCTCCTGTGGCAGCGCGACCTGCGGGGGGAGTTCTCGGTTCCGGATTATTTCTTCGGCCACGGTGCCTGTCCCGTGGTTTTCGAGGGAAAGGTGTTCGTCAATCTCGGGGGCAGCGGCATCTGCGTGGCGGCATTCGACCAGCACAACGGGCAGTTGCTCTGGGGCGCCGAGCATGAATGGCAGGCGAGCTACGCGTCTCCGGTGGTGATGGATCTGCGGGGCGCACCGCGGCTGCTCGTCTTCGCCGGCGGGGAAAGCGATCCGCCGTTCGGAGGACTGCTCGCACTCGATCCCGGGACGGGCGCGATTCACGACGCTTTCCCATGGCGGGCGGACAAATTCGAGAGCGTGAACGGCTCCAGTCCGGTCCGCGTGGGTGAGAATCGCGTATTCATTTCCGCCACCTATGGGCGGGGTGGGGTGGTTCTGGAATTGACGGAAGGCCTGGAGTGGAAAGAGATCTGGCGGGACGACGATTTCGGGATGCACTGGATGACTCCTCTCGTGCTCGACGGGGTGATCTACGGTTTCTCGGGCCGCAACGAGCCCGACGCGATGCTCGCCGCCCACGATGCGCGGACCGGTGACGAGCTGTGGAAAAGGGAGACGCTCTGGGACATGACCCTGCCGGGGGGGCGCCCCTACCGGATGAGCTACCTGCGGGGCAGTCTCCTCCACGCGGATGGACGGAGTTACGCGCTCGGAGAGCTTGGATCGCTGGGAATCGTCGAATTGAATCGCGAGGGGGCCACCCTCGCTTCCGTCGGCCAGCTGTTCCTCGCCCGGGAGACCTGGTCTCTCCCGGTGCTCCACCGGGGCCTGCTCTACGTGTCCCAGCACGAGCCGGACATGGCCGGCACCGCGCCTCCCCGCCTCATCTGCTACGACCTGCGGGCGGAGTAGACGGACGCGGCAAACGGTGGGATACCGGACGGCGGAAGCGGGTTGGCGGGTGAAACAACGGGCTTGCCTTTTGCGCCGCCCTTGGAGAGAGTCCCGCCGTATGAGTGACGAGTTTTTTCCCGGTATTCCGAAGATTTCCTACGAGGGCCCCGATTCGAAGAATCCGCTCGCGTTCAAGTTCTACGATGCGGAAAAGGAAGTGGGCGGGAAGAAGATGAAGGATCACCTTCGCTTCGCCTGTGCCTATTGGCACACGATGCGGAACGGTCTCGCCGATCCCTTCGGCGTGGGAACCGCGGAGCGGCCCTGGGACGACGGATCGGATTCGGTCGAGAACGCCTGCAGGCGGGTCTGGGCGATGTTCGAGTTCCTGCAGAAGATCGGCATCGACTACTACTGCTTCCACGATCGCGATGTGGCTCCGGAACGGAACGACCTGCAGGCCTCGAACGATGCCCTCGATGCCGTCGCCGACGAGTTGGAGAAGGCGCAGCAGCAGACCGGCGTGAAGTTGCTCTGGGGGACGGCCTGCCTTTTTACCCACAAGCGCTACAACCAGGGCGCTGGCACCTCGCCCTATGCCGACGTGTTCGCCTATGCCGGCGCCCAGGTGAAGAAGGCGCTCGAGGTGACGCACCGTCTCGGTGGCCTCGGTTATGTCTTCTGGGGCGGCCGCGAGGGATATTCCACCCTCCTGAACACCGACATCGGCCGGGAACTGAAACACCTCGCGGCTCTTCTCCGGATGGCGGTCGATCACAAGAAGAAGCTCGGTTTCGACGGGGCGTTCTATATCGAACCGAAGCCGCGCGAACCCACCACCCACCAGTACGACTCCGATGCCGCGGCCTGCCTGAACTTCCTCCGCGAACACGATCTGCTCGGAGAGTTCCAGCTCAACATCGAGACGAATCACGCGACGCTCGCGGGGCACACGATGCGGCACGAACTCGAGGTGGCGATCGCCGCGGGTGCGCTCGGCTCGATCGACGCGAACATGGGAGACGAGTTGATCGGATGGGACACCGATGAGTTTCCCACCGACATCTATCTCACCACGGAGATCATGCTCTGTGTCCTGGGGATGGGCGGATTCACGACCGGGGGACTCAATTTCGACGCGAAGCTGCGACGTGAGAGCTTCGAGGTCGACGACCTCTTCCTCGGGCACATCGCCGGGATGGACACCTTCGCCCGCGGACTCGAGATCGCCCATGCCATCATCGAGGACGGCCGCATCGAGAACTTCAAGAAGGAGCGCTACAGCTCGTTCGACGGAGGAATCGGGGCGCGGATCGAGAGCGGAGAGGCCACGCTCGAGGATCTCGAGAAACACACTCTCGAAAATGGCGAGCCCGTCACGAAGAGCGGACGCCAGGAGATGCTGCAGAGCATCGTGAACGAGTTCATCTGAGGGCCCGGCGGCCCGTCTGTTCCGCGCGCGGCGATGTTCGGTTTTCGGTTATTCGGTTTTCCGGTGCGGGTGCAGTGGACCTTCTGGGTCCTCTGCGCCGTGATCGGCATCCACTATCTCACGCGGCCGGGGCCGATGGCCCTGATCGGATTCGTGCTGCTCGCCTCGGTCGTGTTCGTCGGCATTCTCGGGCACGAACTGGGACATGCGTTCGCCCGCAGGCGATTTCGGGCACCTCACTCGGAGATCGTGTTGCACGGCATCGGGGGATACTGTGCCGGTCCGGGGTCGTTCACGCGTTGGGAGAGCATTGTCGTTTCGGCCGCGGGACCCTTCGCCAACCTGCTCCTGGGCGGGTTCGCGATCCTGCTCCAGTATTCTCCCTTCATGTTCCACCCGGTCATGAAGATGTTCATCAAGGATGCCGTCTGGCTGAACTTCGCCTGGGCGATCATCAATCTGCTTCCGGTCCTTCCCCTCGACGGGGGGCACATCCTGGAGGCGTTTCTCGCCAACCGGAACCGGGCGCTCGTTCTCAAGATCGGGATCGCAGTCGGAATCACCGTCGCCGTGGCGGGATTGATCGGCGGCAGCCTCTGGATCGCAATCCTCTTCGGTTATCTCGCGTACCAGAACTGGAACTCGCTCCACGCCGGAGGCGCGGTCCGGTTCCGCTGACGAAGGAGCGGGACGAGCAGGGGGGCGAGTGTTCGAGGTGAACTCGCGGAGAGGTCGAGTTTCGCGGCGCAAGGCGTGGTTCCGGTGGCCCGGGGGAGGGCGGTACGGAGGCAACGGCCGGTGAAACACCGTCGGCGTCGTCCGGGCCGGCGGGGTGAAGATGAGATTCGGGAAGAGGGCCGGCGTACGACAAAGAGGGCCGTCCCGGGGGACGGCCCTGTCGTGAATTTCCCCTGGGGGAATGTCTGCACCGGGAGCCGGCGCTACTCCTTCCGCTCCGGGAGAGTGGTGAGATACTGTTTGCGGAGTGACTCGATGCGCCGCTTCTGTTCGGCGAGCGCCTGTTCGTGGCGCTTGCGTTCCTCGACGGCGCCCGTGAACTCCCGAACTGCATCTTTTTCGACCTTGGCTCGCTGGGCGATTTCCCCGGGGGTCGCCTGGGCCACCCCGGAGGCCTGGTCAACCATCTCCCGGGTTCGGTCGGCCTCGCTGTAGGAAGAGGCGAGAAGGTCTTCGAGGCTACCGAGGCGCCGGCGCAGGTCGGCGATCTCCCTGGCGATGTCGGATTCCTCCCGGTCGGCGAGGGATTCGCTCGCAACCTGGGTGACGAGTTTCTCCTCGGCTTCCATGTCGTCGGCGGGCAGGGTTTCCCCGGTGGTCATCTCGCCCTCGAATTCACTCGCGCTCTCGGCGGTCGCCTCTTCGCGGATCTCGGCGATGGCGCGGTTGGCGACAAGCTCGAGAGCCTTTTCCAGGACGGATGTCGACTTGTCCGCGAGCTTCTGGGTGCCTTCGTTCACGGCCTTCTTCGCTTCGGCGAGCTTCCGTTCCGCCTCCTCGCGAGCCTTGCGTGCCTTGTCGGCCTCCTGTTTGGCGACGGTTTCCTCCTCGACCATGTCGTCGAGTTTCTCGACCATGTCGTCGAGTTCCTCCTCCTCCTGCTGGGCGGTGAGATCGATGGCGGCGGCCTCCCACTTCTGAACGAGAAACTTGCCCTTCTCGAGGTCGCTGCGGGCGGTTTCCAGGGCAAGTTGCGCGTCCGACACGCCCTTGGTGAGGGCGGCGATACTCTTTCTGGTATCCTCGTCGCGCTTCGTTTCGGCCGCGAGTTGGCCCTCCCACTTTTTCGCCTCCGCCTGGGCGGCGGTGAGTTTCTTCCGGGCCTCGGCGAGCGCGGCTGACTTCTCGTCCAGCGGTTTCTTGGCAGCGCCTGCGGCGGTCTTCGCCTCGGCGAGAACTTTCTCGGCGTTGGCGGATGCCGTCTTCGCCGCCTCAATACCCTGGTTGGCCTTGGCGAGAGCGGCAGCGGTGGTGGCGCGAGCCTGCTGCGCCTGGGCGTGTGCTTTCGCCTTCGCGTCGATATCCGCCTTACTCTGAGCGACCCGGGCGACGATTTCCGCCTCGACTCTCCGCTGCGCCTCCAGGGCCTTCGTGGCGTTCGCGAGCGCAGCGGCTTTCGCATCACGGTCCCCGGTCGCGGCGGCAAGATTCTGGCTGGCCTGCGCCAACGCCTTCTCGGCTGCGGCGAGACGTGTCCCGGCCTCGGTATCTGCCTGGGCGGCGACCTTCACCTGCCCGTCGGCGCCGGCCCGCGCCTTCTCGGCGGCGGCGAGAGCCGCTTTCGCCTGTTCGAGCGCCTTCACCAATTCGGGGGCCGGCTGGTTCTCTCCGGAGGACGCATCCTGCACCTTCTTCTCTGCCGCCTGGACGGCTTGCGTTGCCTGGGCCAGTTTCCCCTGCGCGGCAGTGAGCGTTTTCTTCGCCTCGCCGAGTTGGGCGGACGCGGCCGCCTTGGCGGTGCGTGCGGATTCTGCCTTGGCCGTGGCCTGCTGCATTTCCGTAGCGCGGGCCGTGGCAAGGGACACGGCGGCCTGATGGGACTTCACAGCGGCGTCGTGTCCCGCTACCGTGGCGTCGAGTGCCTTCTTCTGATCCGGAGTCAGGGCGGGAACCGGGGTGCCCTCGGCGGCGTCGAGAGAAGCTTTCGCCATCTTCAGTGCCTCGTCCTGCTTTGCGAGGGTGGCAGTGGCCGTTTGCGCCGCCTTCTGCTGCGAGGCGAGAGCGGCACGCGCCGTTTCCAGCCCCTTGGTGCGGGTGGCAACGACGGCATTCTTCTCGTCGAAGGCTTTCTTCGCTGCCGCCTGCTGCCCGGTGAGGCTCTTCACCGCCCCGTCCGCTGCAGCGAGCGCCTTCTTGGCCGCCTCGTTCTGCTTGGCGGCCTCAGCCTTGGCCTTGGTGATTTCCCCGAGCCGTGCGCGGGCATCGGCAACCCTCTTTTCTGCTGCCTCGAGCTCCTTCTGCAGTCGAGGGAGTGTGGTCGTGAGTTCCGTGATGCGCTTCTGCGAATACTCCAGTTGCTGGTCGATCGTGGGCGGGTTGGGCAGAATCTCGCCGAGTTGCCGGCCCGTCTCCGCGTCCCAGACCTTGATGATCCCGGTCCAATCCCCGCTGAAGACCCGCTTTTCGTCGTGGCTGAAGGCCACGCTCATGACGATGTCCTGCGAGGCCTGGATCGTTCGCACCGCGGTGCCGTCTCCCTTCCAGACCTTCAACGCCTTGTCCCGCCCGACGGTGGCGATCATCCCCTGCGGCGAGTAGGCGAGCGCCAGCGTGCCACCGTTGTGGGCGCGCCACTTCTTGATTTCCTTGCCCGTCTTCATGTCCCAGAGGAAGACCTGACCGTCTTCGGAGGTGGAGGCGAGGACGTTGCCGTCGGGGCGGAAGGCGACATCGGTGATGGCGCCGGTATGACCCTTCAGGGTGTAGAATTCATAGCCGGTGAATTCCCAGACGTAGAGGCCACCGTTGCGACCGCCGGTCGCGAAGATCACGCCGTCCGGACTGTAGGCGGCGGTGAGGAGCCAGTCGGGATGCTTCTTGATGCTCTTGAGTTCCTCGCCCGCGACGGTGTCCCAGATCTTGATGTTCCGGCCGGGACCTCCGAGAATCGCGTTGCGCAGGTCGGGAGAGATGTCGGCACCGAGCACGATGTCGAATTCGCGGCCCACCTCGATGATGCGTTCGCCGGTCTTGATGTCCCAGGCCACCAGGTTGCCGGACTTTCCGCCTCGCCCTCCCCCGCAGGCGAGGTAGGCGCCGTTGGGAGTGAAGGAAAGCGTCTGGGGAAAACCCTCCGGATAAGGAAGGACGCCGAGAAGGTCGAAATCACGGGAATGGTAGAGGAGCACCTGCTTCTGGCCCGCCACTGCGACGATCGGAGCCCACGGGCTGTGTGCGATCGCGGGAACCGAGGAGGGCCGTTCGGTGAGCACCTCCGGCTGCAACGGGAGCTTTTCGGGCATCGGCGGCGGGCCCTCGGGCTTGCCGCTGACGTTGACCGAGGTGAGGTCGAGCTTGGGCTTGTCGGACTTGCGCGCTTTGCTGTCCTTCGTCTCGAGGAGGCCGCCATGGATCCAGTCCGCGATCGTCTCCAACTCCTTGTCCGGCGATTTGGGCTTCTGGGGCGGCATCACCGGCGTCTCGGTGTGTGCCATCAGGGTGTAGAGTCGGGAGGAAAGAGGATCCCCGGCGATGGCGACCTCTCCGCCGGAGCCTCCGGCGAGTGCGGCCGCGAAGGTGGAAAGATCGAGACCGCCTTTCGATTCGTCGGGATTGTGGCAGTTGAGGCATCGATTCTCGAGAATCGGAAACACGTGATCCTCGTAGGTGATTTTTTCCTCTTCTGCCTGCACGGTGAGGGGAAAGGCGAGAAGGAACAGGGCGAATGTCGAAGTAAGCCGGGCTTTCATTGGTTCAATCCTTGCGGGTGCCGTGTCAGGAAAAAGAGACCGGGAGACGCTACGGTCGTGAGTGGTCCACGGATTCCTGGGGCGCGTCTTGACTATATTCGCATGGTCAATCGCGCCTCCCCCGAAATCAACGTACGGAAACGCGGCCCGATACCGCTCGTGGATTGATTCGAAATTCGCGGAGAGTCCCGCCGTGATGCAGTATCTACGCGAAGACGTAGCTTGTTGCGCCACCCGCAAACAGGAAGTTAGTTACGGAATTCATTTTCATCCATCACCAGAGAAATATCATGAAAGGCTGCAGAGGTTTTTTCGAGTCGGGCCTGGCCAAGCGCCGGGAGTTCATGCAGGTCGGCGTCGCCACAGGCCTCGGGCTGAGTTTGCCCGAATTGCTGAAGCGTGAAGCGCGTGCGGCGAAGTTCTACGAGTCCAAGGAGGGAGTGGCCAAGTCTCTCATCCACATCTACCTGCCCGGTGGGATGGCTCACCAGGAGACATGGGACCCGAAGCCCTTCTCGCCCGCCGAGTACCGCGGGCCGTTCAAGGCGATTAAGACCAACGTGGACGGTCTGCAGTTCAGTGAGAACATGAAGCAGATGGCCAAAGTCGCCGACAAGGTGACGGTGATCCGCTCGATGAATCACGGCGAGGCGGCGCACGAGCGGGGAACCCACAACATGTTCACCGGATATCGTCCCAGCCCCGCGATCAACTTCCCCAGCTTTGGTGCGGTGATCTCCCACGAGTTCGGGCCCCGGAAGAACCTTCCTCCCTACGTGTGCATTCCCAACCAGCCGAACGAGTTTGCCGGGACGGGTTACCTCAGCTCCATGTATGGGGCCTTCGGTCTCGGGAGCGACCCGGCATCGGGGGACAATTTCAAGGTGCGTGACCTGACTCTTCCCAGCGGGGTCGACACGGCTCGTTTCGAGCGTCGCCGGACCATGCTCGAGGCGGTCGACAGCTACTTCCGCAATGCGGAGCAGGCGGACTCGATCGATGCGATGGATACCTTCTACCAGCGCGCCTACGGCCTCATCAGTTCAGCCGAGGCCCGCGATGCCTTCGATCTTTCCAAGGAAGATGCCAAGGTCAAGGAAGCCTACGGGAAGAACCAGGCCGGTATGCGGATGCTGCTCTCCCGTCGACTTGTCGAGTCGGGGGTTCGCCTCGTCACGATGACCTACGGAAGCTGGGATCATCACGACAACGTGAAGGCGGGGATCACCCGCTACGTGCCTGATTTCGACAGGGCTCTCGCTCAACTTCTTCGCGATCTCGACGATCGTGGCCTTCTCGATTCGACCCTCGTGATGGTGTCGTCGGAGTTCGGCCGGACGCCCAAGATCAACAAGACCGATGGCCGCGATCACTGGCCGCGCGTCTTTTCGACCGTCCTCGCCGGGGGGGGTATCCAGCGCGGGTTGGTGTATGGGTCTTCCGATTCCCTCGCCGCCGAGCCGGATCAGAATCCGGTCGACGTGCAGTCGTTCGCCAAGACGGTCTACAACCAGATGGGTATCAACGCCGACAAGGAGCTGATCGCTCCCGGGCCGCGCCCCATGGAAATCGTGGATGGTGGAAGCGTGATCGACGAGATCATCGCGAAAAAATCTGCGTAATTCGAAACAACCTAGAAAATCCGTTTGCCATGAACCGCATTCTGCTCCGTCAGAGTGCGGCAGGCAGGCAGGGGCTGAAGCGGGTGCTGGCAGCGTGTGCGCTGGCGGCACTTGTCGTATCAGGGCCCTGTTTGCACGCCGCCACTCCCGATCTTCAAAACTCGATTCCCCGTGGTGCACAGCGCGGCGTGGAAACCAAGGTGACCTTCACGGGGAACCGTCTCGGCACCGCCGAAGAAGTGCTCTTCCACCATCCCGGAATCACGGCCAAGGATGTCAAGGTGATCGACAACCGGAAGGTCGAAGCGACCCTGGTGGTGGCTCCCGACTGCCGCCTCGGCGAACATCACGTGCGCCTTCGTTGCAAGGATGGCATCACCTACGCTCGGAATTTCTGGATTTCGCAGTTCCCCACGGTGGCCGAGAAGGAGCCGAACGATCTGTTCGATCAGGCTCAGCCGATCGACCTGAACGTGACCGTCGAGGGCGAGGCGAAGCCGGAGGAGACCGATTACTATCGGATCCAGGCGAAAAAGGGGCAGCGCATCTCGGTGGAGATGGAGGCACTCCGGATCAACAACATCCGCAACAACATCGCCATCGACCCCTACGTGGCAATCCTGAACAAGGATCGCTTCGAGATCGCATCGGCGGACGGTTCGGCATTGCTGAAGCAGGAGTCGATCGTCTCCGTTGTCGTTCCGGAGGATGGGGAATACACGGTCGAGGTCCGCGACTCCGCCTACCAGGGGCGGGGCCGCTACCGTGCTCACATCGGGGTATTTCCGCGCCCGACGGCACTCTACCCGCTCGGGGGCAAGGCCGGGTCCGAGGTCGAGTTCACCGTGTTGGGTGACCCGCTGGGCACCTACACGTTCAAGGAAAAGCTGCCCGCCGCTCTCGACGTGTCCCAGGACACACATCCGGTCTTTGCGGGTCGCGACGGCGTTCTTCCGCCTTCTCCCAATCCGGTGCGCGTTTCTCCCTTCGACAACGTTCTCGAGGCCGAGCCGAACAACAACTACAAGGAGGCTACCGAGGGAGGTGCTCTCCCGCGGGCCTTCAACGGAATCCTCGCCATCGAAGGCGACGAAGATTACTTCAAGTTCACGGCGAAGAAAGGGGAGCGCTACCGGATCCGGGTCTTTGCACGGCAACTGGGATCCCCGGTCGACCCCGTGATTTACGTCTACGACGGGAAGATGAAGGGACTCGGCTCCAGTGACGATGCCGACGGGACC
>Ga0180429_10001075_pt1 | contig 23616 bp, 15 predicted proteins | sample SS_ome_FD_132428 | JGI IMG/M metagenome (GOLD analysis project Ga0180429, IMG submission 132428) | Hypersaline lake sediment archaeal communities from the Salton Sea, California, USA - SS_1_S_1 metaG | ecosystem: Environmental > Aquatic > Non-marine Saline and Alkaline > Hypersaline > Sediment ...
AGCAATAGCGTACGCATTGTGTCCTTTCTTGCGCTGGTTGGTGGATTGGCAATCGTAGGCCTGGACTGGATCGGGCTGATCGATCCGTTTGCCCTGTTTACATGGGATCTGACCTGGGCGATGGCCTTGGCAGTGGGTATCATTCTGCTGGCGAGTCTGTTCGTCTACCGTCCCTGGTGTCATTTCTGTTGTCCGTTTGGGCTACTGACCTGGCTGCTCGAGCAGGTTAGTCTCATGCGCCCACGGATCAATCGCGACGCCTGCAAGGCCTGCCAGCTCTGCGTCAGGGCATGCCCAGGCCATGCGATGGGCGACATCTTTGAAGGCAAGGCGTTGCACGGAGACTGCTTTGCCTGTGGAGCTTGCATCGAGGCCTGCCCGCATGCGGACGCGCTGGGCTGGAGGGTCAAGGACTAGCGCCCCTGGCGGGCCAGTCTGCGAACCCGAGTGCGGCTGTATGCCCTCCGGATGTCTGCCTGATGCCCTTGACGCCCCTGGTGGGCGGGGTTACCATCGAATCGTGCCATCCTATGCCTATCGCGATTCGCCCAGCGGCGGCGATCCAAAGGAGCCTGTGCAATGACGGAAAAGATTGGTGTTGGCGTTCTCTCTTCGGCTCACGGCCATGTCGTGCGCTATGCCCAGTTGATCAAGAGCACCTATGACGATGCCGAGGTGGTCGCCTATTGGGACGACAACCCCGAGCGCGGCGCCAAGTTCGCCGAGGCCAACGACATCGAGCTGTCGGCCACCGTCGACGCAGTGGTCAGCAACCCGGCCGTCGAACTGGTGATCGTCGCCAGCGAGACCAACAAACACGCCGATCTGGCCTGCGCCGCCATGGAGGCCGGCAAGGCCGTCATCGTGCAAAAGCCGATGGCCACGTCGCTTGCGGACTGTGACCGGATGATCGAGACCTCCAAGCGCACCGGCTGCTTCTTTTCCATGGCCTGGCAGATGCGCTGCGATCCGCAGAACATGCGCATGAAGGAACTGGTCGGCAGCGGCGCCGTGGGCAAGGTCGGATGGATTCGCCGGCGTCACTGCCTCAACCTGTTCTTCAACGAGGCGTTCATGACCGGCCTCTCGCGCTGGCACATTGACAAGGAATCCAACATCGGCATCGTCTTTGACGACATCTCGCACGCCTTTGACTGGATCCTGTGGATGAAGGACGAGGAGATGCCGGTCTCGATCATGGCCGAGATCGGCCAGGCGCTGACCGATTATGGCACCGAGGATACCGGCTGCACGATCTTGCGCTGGACCGACGGTATGTTCGCCACGATCACCCATTCGTCGGTCGTCTGGGCCTCGGAGAACACCACCGAGATCTATGGCGACAAGGGCGCCATCATCCAGAACCATGGTGACGGTCCCTCTTGTGCCCTAAAACCACCGTGTCCTATCGCCGTCAAGCTTTTTCAGGCCGACAAGAAGGAAGAGGGCTGGCAGGATCAGGGCATGGAGATTCCCGAGACGCACGGCGCGCGCATCGGCGGCGTCACCCGTCGCATCCTGGACGCCTACAAGACCGGTGTGCCGCTCTGCAGCGCAGAGAATGGCCGCAAGTCGGTCGAGATGATGCTGGCGGCCTATGAATCGGCCAAGAGTGGCAGGCGCATCACCTTCCCGTTCAAGGGATAGGCTGGCTCTCGCTAGGACATACTATCAGAAGGCCTCCCTGAGGTATCAATCCTCGGGGAGGCTTTGCGAGAGGACTCGTTGCCGCAGAACCTTCGGCTCTGCGGCGTTTTTGCATATCCCGCCGCCCGGGCATGAATGCCCAGCTCATACTACAAAGCCTACTGCGGAGGCTGAGCCAGAGAAACGGCTCGTTCAGGGCATTGGGTTCTGCGCCGTAGAGGCGACCGCCCAGTCTGCGAGGAAGGCTGTGGCCGCTGAGAGGGGGGCTAGTCCCCCGCGTCCGTCGGTAGGGGCGTATCATCATCCGCCCCAAAGACTCTGGTGCTCTCTGCCTCTGTGCCCTCAGTCCTCCGTGGCAAAGGCCCACCCTCGTCAGGGCTCGATCACCGCCTTCATCGCCCGTCTCTCAGCCACAGCCTCTAGCGCGGACGTTGCCTCGTCGAGTGTAAAGCGATGGGTGACCAACGCGCCAAAAGCCTCAGAGTGTTGCCGCGCCAGGCTGATGGCTCGCAACGTGTGGCGCACGTCGCTCACCCAGACTCCTTGCAGGCGCACGTTCTTGCGGACCAGCGCCTCAAAGGGGGCGATTTCCATCGAGCCCACCGGCGTGCCGAACCCCACCAACGTGACCGCGCCCCCCATGCGCACCAGCTCGAGCCCCTCACGTGCCGCCGCCACGCTACCCGAGGCCTCAACCACCAGGTCGGCGCCACGACCATGCGTCATCTCGCGCACGGCTTCCAGCCGTTCGGCGGGGGAGAGGCTGTGTCGATCGAGAGTATCCGTGGCGCCAAGCTGCCGACAGTGGGCCAGCCGCTCGGGGGTCCCACCGATGACCACGACCCGTTCGGCCCCCGCTGCTTGTGCCAGGGCGCAGGAGTAGGCGCCGAGCGGGCCGGGGCCCAAGATGACCACCGTATCGCCGATGCTCGCCGGGGCGAGGTCGAATCCGTGCGCCGCCGTCGCTCCAGAGCAAGAGGCGGCCACAAAGCGGGCGGGATCCTCGTCGTCGCGTAGCGGGATCAGATGGCTACGGGGGGCCAGGATCAGGTGGCTGGCATAGCAGCCGTTGAGATGCGGCGGAACGTCATAGCCGCGATGGATGCCATAGACCCAGCGCGCGCTGCAAAGCGAGGGCTCTTGCAGCACGGCGCAGGCGTGGCAGACGCCGCAGGTCACGGCGCGCTCCCAGAGGATGCGGTCGCCCTCGTGTAGCGTCCGACCATAGACATCGCCGCTCTCGTCACGCAGTGCCACGATGCGGCCCACCCCCTCATGTCCCAGGACCATTGGCAGGGGCGTGCGTGGATCGAGGCCGCGCCACATATGGACGTCCGAGCCGCAGACGCCGGCCGCCTCGATCTGCACCAGAACCTGTCCCGGCGACAGCGGGGGAATCTCGCGTTCCTCGAGCGACAACGGTGCGTTGAACGCGCGCAGCAGCGCCAGTTGTGCTTTCATGGTCTCACCTCGCATTGACCCGTCTGGGAGCAGTATAGCCTAGGGAGGGGGAATCGGCCACGCGTTGGCAACCTGCTATCAAATGATAACGTCACCAAGCCCACGGACCTTGCAGCCGCGACGTCGTCGGCGCTATAATGGCCGCACTATTGACTGGAGGATGTCGATGGCCGAAATCCGTCTGGAGCACGTGACCAAGATTTACCGCCCTTCGGGCCTAAAGTTCCTCTCGACGCGTGGTGTGCGGGGCACCTATAAAGACTATGAGGACAAGGCCTTTGTCGAGCGGGTCTCTGGGCAAGAGGTTGCTTCTGGCAGCGCCAGCGAGCCGGTTCGCGCGCTGGACGATCTCTCGCTGACTGTTGGCGACGGCGAGACGCTGGCCATCGTAGGGCCATCTGGCTGCGGCAAGAGCACGCTGTTGCGCGTTGTAGCCGGACTAGAGCCGTTGGATGAAGGGCGCGTGCTCTATGACGGTGAGGACGTCACCGAGGTAGAACCCAAGTCCCGCGGTATCGGTATGGTTTTCCAGAGCTATGCGCTCTATCCTCACATGAAGGGCGAGGGGAACCTGGCCTTTTTTTTCAAGGTACGCAATCGGCCGCCGGCCGAAATGGAAGAGCGGATCAAGATCACCTCGGACATTATGGGGATCGGCTTTGATACGCTGCTCTCGCGCAAGCCAGGCAAGCTCTCCGGTGGGCAGCAACAGCGCGTGGCCATCGGGCGCTGCATTGTGCGCGATCCACGCCTCTTTTTGTTCGACGAGCCCCTGTCCAACCTCGATGCCAAGCTGCGCACCAACACCCGCGTCGAGATCAAGCGGCTGCTGCACCGTTTCGAGATCACCGCCATCTATGTCACCCACGACCAGACCGAGGCGATTACCCTCGGCGACCGCATCGCGGTGATGAAGGACGGCAAGATCGAGCAGCTCGGAACCTATGGCCAGATTACCACCAACCCTGCCACGGCCTTTGTGGCCGGGTTCCTGGGCTTGCCGCCGATGAACATGATCCAGGGCTGGACGGCCCAGCCGGACGGTACGCTGACCAGCGAAATGGGCACAGTGCCGATTCCAGAGCACCTGCGAGACTTGGTGACCCCAGGGCAGAAACTGATCGTCGGATTCCGCAGCTCTGAGGCCACCCTGGACCTCGATCGAGGCCGACCGGGCGACTCGCTGATCATCCCTGCCGAGGTGCTCAACGCCGAGCCCAATTTCGCCCGCCACTATCAACTGATCAATGTGCAGGCCGGTGACGTGATCTTTGGTGTGCAGATGCCCCTCGACGCGATGATCAACACGGGTTGGCAGGTGGATGTGACCATCCCGCCCGAGGCCGTGCTGCTGTTCGATGCCGAGAGCGACCGACGACTGGGCTATGTGGCGCCCGAGATGGCGGAATCTGAATAGATTGATAGCTGATTGTAACATTCTGTAACGCTGATGTTACCTCGGCGTGCTAGAATAGGGTGGTGGGGCACGCAGAGACCTGCGTTGCAGGCATTTTCATGCAGTGTTTACGCCGCGACGCTTGTTTGTGTGCTCAATGTCCGCTATAATGGGTTCACACGAGCGGGTGGGGCGATGGCCGTAACCATCTCGCTCGTTAGGCGTCTCTACTATCGCCAGGCGACCGCAATCCTGATGGGTGGGTGGTCTGAGTCTTCCCGACGATAGGTTGACAACGAATGGTTCGAGGTCGCAAGCTAACCAGAGGCCTAATCGCGCTGCTGTTGCTCTTGGCAGTGGGCGTCGGTGTGGTCAACGCCGATGAACTCTCACCACAGGTGATCGAGTCGCGCGTTGCGGGGACCAGCTCTCTGCAGCCCCCCGCGGCCGAGCATAGCTTGGTGGTTCAGGCCACTGGCTGGCAGGGTCTCACCTATCGCTATATTGTCACCCTCACCAACCTCTCCCCTTGGACCATGCCTGCGGTCTATGTGCTGGATCGCTATCTCCCCGAGGACCCCGAGCTGAGCGAAATCGTTCACGATTGGGTGCCCGGGGCAATCGGCCCGCATGAGACGGTCGGTGTCGTGATCGAGTTTCCCGAGGGCGCGATTGCTGGCGCATGTCATCAACTCGAGATCAGTCTGGCTGACGGCATTGGCTCGATCCTGATGGACTGCGGTGCGGCCGGGTCGGTAACGGTCTGGGATATCCCGTTGACCGCCGAGATGGAGGCCTATTTGGTCTCGGTTCCCGAGGTTCCCCAGCCCGCGCAGCCTTTGGGGCGCAGCAAACTGGGTCTGCACGTGACGCGCAATGCCTCTCCCGACATTATGAAGTTTGTCCGCGAGGTTCAGCCGGCGGTGGTGGTAGCCGTGGGTGATGTTGGCTGGCTGGCCGAGGTCAAGGCCGCCTCCCCCGAGACGGTGACTATCGGGCGTTTGTTGGAAGGCGATCAGTCTTTTAACGATCATCCTGTCTATCGCGCTCGCGAGTTTGTCAACGCCAATGCGGCCACCTATCTCGCCAACCAGGGCGTCGACTACTGGCTTGGATGGAATGAGCCGGTGATCGACGAGTTATGGCAGATGGAGTGGTACGCGGCCTATGAGGCCGAGCGCGTGATCGCCATGTCCGAGTTGGGCCTCAAAGCCGCGATCGGGAATTTTTCGGCCGGCTGCCCCGAGGCTGACGTGTTTGCCGAGTTCCTACCGGCTCTCGAAGCTGCCAAAGCGTATGGCGGCGTGCTCGCCGTTCACGAGTATTCGGCGCCGAGCATGCAGGACGGCGTCGGTGCTGGCATCCCGGGCCACGAGGATAACCCCGCCTTTGGCGCGCTCACGCTGCGCTATCGCTTTTGGGTCGAGCACTATATGCGGCCGAACGATCTGATGGTCCCGGTGGTGGTGACCGAGGCCGGCATCGATGGTGGCGTTCTGCGCCTCGATCCGCCCGTGTTTGGCTGGCGAGAGTTCGGCGATTCGCTGCCCGAGGGTGTCGAGAGCCAGACTTGGGAGAGCTATCAGAGCCAGCTTTCCTGGTATGACGACCAGTTGCGGCAGGATGACTATGTGCTCGGGTTTGCCATTTTCAACGTGGGCGATGCCGATGGACAATGGGCTAGCTTTGACGTTCTGGACAAGCTCCCCGATCTTGCGGGCCTTGCGTTGAGCAAAAACTAGGCGCTGTTCGGCATGTTTTCCGTGAGGCCCTTTGGGGCCTCTTTTTTGCATCTGGAGAGATTGTTATGACGGCCATGACGCCTCGCGAACGGGTACGGACCACCTGGCGCCGTCAGGTGCCGGACCGAGTGCCCAAACACGCCACCTTTGTGCCCCATCAGCTCGAGCAGGTGCGTGCGCGCACGGGTCAGATGCCGCAAGAGGCCTTTGACCTCGAGATGCGCTATGTCGGCATCCGTCCGCCCGAGGTGGTGCCCGATTTTGCGCGCTATCTGCCTCCCGATCTACCCAAGGGCACGACCATCAGCGAGTGGGGTCTGGCCGAAAAGCCAGGGTCGTTCTACCATTTTACCGAGTATGTCCATCTGATGGCGCCGTTGCGCGAGGTATCCGATCTGGACGATTGGCCCTTTCCCGACTATTTCGACGGTGTGCGCTATGCCGGCCTGGCCGAGGAGGTGGCTGACTGGCACGACCAGGGGTACTTTTGTACCGGGCACCTGGGCCATATATTCGAGACCTCGTGGTACATGCGCTCCATGGAGCAGCTGTTTATCGACTTGAGCGTCAATCGGCCCTTTGCCGAGCGTCTGTTGGAAGAGGTCACCACGCGGCAGCTGCACAAGGCGGTGCAGCTCGCCAAGGCCGGTGTGGACGCGATCCACACTGGGGATGATATCGGCACGCAGCGCGGCATGATGATGAGCCCCAATACCTGGCGCACCTGGTTCAAGCCCCGCTGGGCGCGCGTCATCGCTGCCGCCAAGGCTGTCAACCGCGAGTTGCTGATCATCTACCATTCGGACGGCGACATTTCGGCGGTCATCCCCGAGTTGGCCGAGATCGGCATTGATGTGCTCAACCCCGTACAGCCCGAGTGTCTGGACGTGGCCGAGGTCAAGCGACTCTATGGCGACCGGCTGGCCTTTTTCGGGGGCATGGGTATTCAGACGACCATGCCCTTTGGCACAGCCCAAGCGGTGCGTGACGAGACGCGGCGCCTGATCGACACACTGGGCGACGGCGGCGGCTATTTGATCGCGCCGACCCATACCCTCGAACCCGAGGTGCCGTGGGAGAACATTGTCGCCTTTTTCGAGGCGGTCGAGCAGTATGGAAGCTATGGTTAGCGGACAGGTGCGATAGGCGGGTCTGCGGCGGACGCAAGGCCTGACATAGTGACACTGGGCGATCCCTCGCTTTGCTCGGGATGACATAATGTATGGGGCTGTGGTCGAAGGACCGGGCGAGTTCCACCCGGGGGATCGCTTGCCAGCGTGTTGGCGCTTTAGTGGCTCCAGGTGCTTGGCAGAAACGCTTTCGACAATTGGTGCAACAGCGTGCATCGAGTTATGGCTTGTGGATGATGTAGCGCAACCTAGGGATCCCTCGCGAGTACCCTCGGGATGACAAACGCATACGGCTGTCACTATGAGGTGTGGGCAATGGCTGTGAGCTATCCGTGGGGCAGAGTGCGCAGCATTCTGAAGGAAGGAACCCCCTCCCTCAGGATCGCTCAGTCGCGATCGCGCACCGCTTGGGTTTGCGCAGACGGCACCTTGCGAGGCTCCTTTGGGTCTTGACCCCTCCCCGATAGACTCACACCCCGCTTGGGTCTATAATGTGGGTCGAGTTCGCTTGCAGGAGGCAGATCATGTATGTGGCGCCGCGTGGGACCATCGACATCCTACCTGAGGATCAGCCCTACTGGGAGCATCTACGCGTCCAGATTCGGGCGGTAACGGGCCAGTTTGGCTATCAGCGGATCGATGTGCCCATCTTTGAAGAGACCTCGCTCTATGTGCGCGGCGTCGGCGAGGGCACCGACATCGTCGACAAGGAGATGTACTCGTTCCAAGACAAGGGCGGACGCGATATCACGCTTCGACCCGAATTCACCGCCGGCCTGGTGCGCGCCTATCTGCAGCATGGTTTCAAAACGCTGCCCCAGCCCGTCAAGCTCTATACCATCGGCCCGATCTTTCGCTATGAGCGGGTGCAGGCAGGGCGCTATCGTCAGCATACCCAGTTCGATATTGAAGCTATCGGCACGGTCGATCCCGCGGTGGACCTCGAGGTCATGTCGGTGGCCTGGCAGCTCTATCTCAACCTCGGTTTCGAGGGGCTGGCCTTTCAACTCAACAGTACCGGCTGTCCTAATTGCCGTCCCGGCTATGTCAAAAAGCTGGTGCGCTACTACCGCCGACATGAGGACGCAATCTGCGGGGACTGCAAGCGGCGCCTGGAGCGGAATCCGCTGCGGTTGCTCGACTGCAAGACGCCGAGCTGTCAGCCGATCATCGCCGAGGCGCCACACATTCAGGATCACCTCTGCCAAGAGTGTGAACAGCATTTCTCCGATCTGCGGCGTTTCTTGGATGCCCTGGAGCGCCCCTACACCATCAACCATCGCCTGGTGCGCGGACTCGATTACTACACCAAGACGGTGTTTGAGGTCTGGGCGCAGGGGATTGGGTCGCAGAATGCGGTCTGCGGCGGCGGTCGCTATGATGGACTGGCCGAGCAACTGGGCGGAGACCATACCCCTGGTATTGGTTTTGGCTCGGGTGTTGAGCGACTGGTGCTGACCATGAAGGAGCAGAACATCGTGGTGCCCGGTCTCCCCCAGACGCAGGTCGCGTTGATCTACCGCGGTGGCGAGGCCAAAGTGCGGGCCATTGAGCTCTTGACGGCCATGCGCGCCGAGGGAGTGCGCGCCAGCATGGGCTTTGGCGATCGCTCGATCAAGGCGCAATTGCGCGGCGCCAACAAGAGCGGCGCCCGAATCGCGCTGGTGCTGGGAGAGGACGAGATGGCGCAGGGCACCATACGTCTGCAGGATATGCGCGACGGTGAGCGTCAGTCGCTGCCGCAGGCCGGCATCCTGAGCGCGGTACGCGCCCGATTGGACTGAGATGGACACCATAGGCCTGCTTTACTATCCGGAGCGCGACGATTCGCGGCTCTGGGCCGAGAGGACGCACGCCTGGCTCAAAGCGGCCGGCGTGACCGTCTGGCTTGGCGATATCGACGACGAGGAGGCCCTCCGCGCCGCCGCGCCTGGGCTGGACCTGGTGATGACCTTTGGTGGCGACGGTACCATTGTGCGCTGCGTGCGCACCGTCGCGCACCACGGTCTTCCCATCCTGGGCGTCAATCTGGGACGCCTGGGCTTTTTGGCCGAGGTCGAGCCGGAGCAACTCGAGGATCGGCTGCCGCTGATGCTGGAGGGGCACTATCACGTCGAATCGCGCATGATGCTCTGCGCCGAGCTCCATCGTGGCCCGAGGGTGTTGCTCAAGGCTGAGGCGATCAACGATGTGGTGCTGGCGCGCGGCTTGGTCTCGCGCATGGTGCATGTGGCGGTAAACGTCGACGGTCACCATGCCATCACGGTCGACAGCGATGGCATCCTGATCGCCACGCCCACGGGGAGCACCGCCTACAACCTGGCGGCGGGGGGACCGATCGTAGGTCCAGACATGAGCGCCATGATCATTACCCCGATTTCGGCGCACCTCAGCTTTGTCAATGCGCTGGTGGTCCCGCCCGCACGCGAGGTGGTGTTGCGTTTGGAGCGCGGCGATGGCGCCATGTTCACTGTCGACGGGCAGATCGACATGGCGTTGCGCCCGGCCGACTGGGTGAGCTGCAAAGCGAGCAAGAACACCGCGCGCTTTGTGCGGTTCGGAGATGATGGCTACTTTTACGAATCGGCGCTGCGGAGGTTGGGATGGCAGGAACGTCCGACCAACGGCTAGAACCCGAGGTCATCTACTGCGTCAACCACCCCCATACCGAGACGCTGATCCGCTGCGCGCGCTGTCTCGACCCGATCTGCCCCAAATGTCAGGTGCGCACGCCGGTGGGCATCAAGTGCAAAAAGTGCGCCAGTGTCGGGCGGCCCACGGTCTATATCGCCCGCCCCCAGCACATCCTGTACGGCTTGTTGGTCGGGCTACCGCTGGCGATCATTGCCGGAGCGCTGGTGGCCCGCCTGGGATTCCTGCTGGTGTTCATCCTCTCGGCGCCGGTCGGCGGGCTGATCGGCGAGGCCATGGGGCGCGTGGCTCGCAAGCGGGGGCGCGCCATGCAATTGCTGGCCGCCGGCTGTATCGTGGTCGGCGCGCTGCTGGCGCCGGTAACCGTGTTGGTTGTGCTCGGCGGCATCGGTGCCCTGGGAATGATGACCCTCGGCGGCTATCTCGTGTCGCTGGGTCTGTCGTCTATACTCTATGTCGTCCTGGCGAGCGGCGCCGCCATCGCCGCGCTACGCTAGCGAGCGAACGGTCTGGGAGGGGCGGTCTTGCTGATCGAGCTGAGCATCACCAACCTGGCCATCATCGATAGCCTGCGGCTGAGCCTGTTGCCAGGGCTTAACGTGCTGACCGGCGAGACTGGTGCCGGCAAGTCGATCATCATCGATGCCATGAACCTGCTGCTGGGCGAGCGCGCCTCTAGCGAGATGATCCGGTCCGGTTGCGCCTCCGGCGCCGTCGAGGGGGTGTTTGGCCTCGATGCCGGTGCCACTAACGAGTTAGCCGCCATGCTGAGCGAGCAGGGGCTGGACGACGACCTCTCCGAGGGCACGCTGATCGTGCGGCGCGAGATCAGCCGGTCGCGGCGCAATATCTGTCGCATCAACGGTCGCGCCGTAACCCTCGGCATGTTGCAGGCGCTGGGACGCCATCTGGTCGATATTCACGGACAGGGCGACCACCTCTCGCTGCTTCAGCCGCGTCGCCACGTCGATTTCGTCGATAGTTTCGGCGGTCTCTGGCCCGAGCGGGAGGCCTTTGGGGAGCGTGTCTCCGAGTTGCAGGCGGTGCGCCGCGAGCTGGCCGTCTTGCAGCAGGACGAGCGCGAATTGGCGCGGCGCATGGACCTCTTGCACTATCAGGTCCAAGAGATCGAGGCTGCGCGGCTGAAACCCGGCGAGGAAAAGACGCTGCGTGCAGAGCGGGACCTCCTGAGCAGCGCCGAGCGTCGCCTGCAACTGGCCACCGGGGCCTACCAGGCGTTGTACGAGGGTGAGGAGGAACAGCGTGCTGCCATCGACTTGGTGGCCGATGTAGAAGAGGCACTCTCAGAGCTGGCTGGGCTTGACCCGACGATGGCCGAGGTGCAGTCGGCCGCCGAGTCGTGTGGCTACCAACTCGAAGACCTGGCCCGCACCGTGCGCGCCTATTTCGAGGGGATCGAGTACGAACCGGACGATCTGAACCGCATCGAGGAGCGGCTCGATCTAATCGCCGGTCTGAGACGCAAGTATGGCGACTCGCTGCAAGAGGTACTGGCCTATGCCCAAAGCGCCAGTGCGGAGCTGGACAGCATCAGCCACAGCGAGGAACGGATCGAGGCGCTCGAGGCCCAGGAGGCCACGCTCCTCGAACGGCTGGCCACTGACGGGCAGGTCCTCTGTGGACGACGCCATCAGGCGGCCGATCGCTTGGCGGCCATCGTCGAGGCGGAACTCGACCAACTGAGCATGGCAGAGGCACAGTTTCGCGTCGAGATGACGTGGCGAGAGCGAGAGGCCGGCCTGCGCGTCGACGGCAAACGGTACGCCTTTGATGCCAGCGGCATGGATCGGGTCGAGTTCTACATCGCGCCGAATCCGGGGGAGGACGCCAAGCCCCTGGCCAAAATCGCCTCTGGTGGCGAGACCTCGCGCCTGATGCTCGCGCTCAAGACAGCTCTCTCGTCGGTTGACCCCGTCCCCACGCTCATCTTTGACGAGATCGATACCGGCATCGGCGGACGGGTGGGATCGGTGGTGGGCCACAAGCTGTGGGCCTTGGCCCAGGGTCACCAGGTACTGTGCGTGACCCATCTGGCCCAGATCGCCTGTTACGCTGCGCAGCACCTGCGCGTCAGCAAACAGGTGGTCGATGGCCGTACAGCCTCGGCCCTCCAGGCGCTGGAGGGAGACGAGCGCGTCGCCGAACTGGCCGTCATGTTGGGCGGGGCCAGTACCGAGGCGACTCGGCGCAGCGCCCGCGAGATGCTCGTCCGCACGCAGAGGGACGACGGATAGCATGTGCTCCCAACGGCTCTCCGCATGAGCGAGATGTCCAGTCCAGCGGTCAGTCACGGGGTGACGGTGCGGTTGCTGCGTCTTGGTCTGCCTGATGTCACCGCGCTGATGGCTGTCGAGCGGGACAGCCTCAACGATAGCCACTATGCCCCCGAACAGGCACTCGTCCTGTTGCGTCGTCCCGGCCGCTGGGTCCACCTGGCCTGCGACGGCGAGGATGCCGTGGGATTTTGCTTTTCCTTTGCCACTCACGACGAAAATGGTCCTCGGCTCGAGATCGACATGCTCGGCGTCAGACCGAGTCATCGACGGCGCGGCCTGGCCTCGCGACTGATTGCCGCAGCGCTGGCCAACGGTCGGGCGCGGGGGATCGTCCACGCCAGAGGCGTGGTGGCCTGCGAGAATGTGGGTTCGCGCAGGGCCTTTCAGGCTGCGGGCATGGTCGTCGGGGGACAGACCGAACTGTTGGCCTACGACCTGCTGGGCGCCGCGTCGCAATCCTATCTTCCCGTTGGCTGGACTTGCGCGGAGGAGCCGACGGCTCACGACCCGGACACGGTCCAGGCCACGCTCCGCGACAACAGTGGGCTCTCACGCGGTGGCGCCCGCTGGTTGCGCGTCCACACCCTATCCTACACCGGCATCTGGATCGAGGCTCTCTGGGCCGCCGACGCCCAAAGCAGCGCGCTCCTCTCGCGAGCGGCGGTTGAGCGTGCCAAGCAAGAGGGGCTCGACGAGGCCGGTATTCTGTGGCCAACGGGCCGGGACGAGCCGGCGCGCCAGGCCTGGCTGCGGCAAGGCTATGAACGCGTCGGGGACTATGACCTGATCGAGACGACGCCATGAAGGGGCGCTGGCACTGGGTCGCGGCGGGCCTGCTGCTGATGGCGGTCATCGTCGGCGGGCTGATGCTCTGGCGTCACGGGCTGTACGATCTCTGGCTCGACCGCGCTCGCCTGGAGGCGCTGCTGACCCGCATCGGTCACAAGGGGCCGCTACTCATCATCGCGCTGCAGCTCGCGCAGACGCTGGTGGCCCCCATCCCCGGCCAGATCGTGGGTCTGGCGGCAGGATTTCTGTATGGCCCTTGGTGGGGTACGCTCTACTGCGTCTTGGGCTCGCTGGTCGGCACCTTGCTGGCTACATGGCTGGCGCGAACGCTGGGGCGGCCGCTGGTCGAGCGCTGGGTGGGCACCGAGCTGCTGGCGCGCTTTGACGGGCTGGCCGAGCGTCGTGGCGCGCTGGCGCTGTTTCTCATCTTTTTGCTGCCCTTCCTACCCGACGATCTAATCTGCCTAGCTGCTGGGCTGACCTCGCTACCGCTGTCGCTGGTGGGTTTCTTGGCCGTGTTGGGCCGCACGCCCGGGATCGCCGTCTCGGCGGTGATCGGCGCGCAATCGGCCAATCTGACGCTGGGTCAGATGCTGATCGTCGGAGGTGTGGGAGTGATCTTGGCGCTGCTGGTGCTATTCAATCAGCAGCCGTTGCAGGCCTGGATGTTCCACCTGGTCGAGCGCTCTAGTAGCGACGAATCGCGCTAGCGGAGGGTTCCCCGCGCAAGAGCTGGGCCACGTGGCGCAGCAGCGCGTCGACGCGGAACGGCTTGGCCAGATAGGGCAGGTGGGTGCGTTTCAGAAATGTCTGTGTCTTGGGCGAGAGGGTATCGCCGGTGATCAGCAGCACCCGATTGGCCAGCCTTGGTTCGAACTTGCAGATGTGATCGTAAAGCTCGGGGGCGCCCAGGCCGGGCATCTTGACGTCCGAGATGATCATATCAAAGGGCGTGCTGCGGTCCCTCTCGGCCAGGAGGCGGACGGCGGCCTCACCGTTCTGCGCCAAATAGACATGATGCCCCGCCTGCTTGAGCAAGCGAACCACCAACGTGCCGATCTCGGCCTCGTCCTCTACCACCAGGATATGCTTGTCCCTGGGCGCTTGGGGTTGTTCCTGGGCTTGGTCGGCGGCCTTGGGCTTTGGTTTGGCGCTCCAGGGCAGGTCGATGACAAAGGTGGTCCCCTGTCCCATCTCGCTCTCGGCCATGATACGCCCGTTGTGCTGACCAATGATGCCAAAGCAGATCGAGAGCCCCAGTCCGGTCCCTTTTCCCACCTCCTTGGTGGTGAAAAAGGGCTCGAACAGGTGTTGCTTGACGGTCGGGCTGAGCCCGGGACCGTCATCCTCCAGTTCGATGATCACCCGGTCTCGTTCGCGGCGCGAGCGGATCGTCAGGTTTCCGCCGTGGCGATACTCGACCATGGCGTCCTGGGCGTTGTTGATCAGGTTCAGAAACACCTGCTGAAGCTGGCTGGCATCGGCCATGGCCCCCAGTGGTTCCTCGGCGAGATCGGTGTGCAAGTGGATGTTTTCGACGCGCAGTTGATAGCCGCGCAGCTCGAGCGTGGCGCGCATCACCTCGTTGAGCTCCACATACTGCCGTTGCGCCTTGGTTTGGCGGGCAAAGGTCAGCAGGTTTTGCACGATGCGACTGGCGCGCTGGGACTGGGAATAGATTTTGCTGATATCGCGGGCGATCGGCTCGGCGAGGCCGGGCTCCATCTGCAAGAGCTGCGAATAGCCCATGACGGCGGTCAGCGGGTTGTTGAGTTCATGCGCCACGCCGGCGATCAACTGGCCGATGGCCGAAAGCTTTTCCGATTGTACCAGTTGGGCCTGCGTTTGCTTGAGCTCCTGCAAGGACCGTTGCAGGTCGGCCACCAACTGGGCGTTCTCGATGGCGATGGCCGCTTGGTTGGCCAGCACCGTCAAGAGCCGCTCGTCATCCTCGGAAAAGGCATTGACCCGCTGCGAGTCGGCGCTGAGCGTGCCCAGGGGCTGGTCTTTGAGTCGCAGCGGTACCACCATCATGGCGGCGTATCGTCGCCCGCCTTCGGAGCGCACAAAACGCGGATCATTGGCGACGTCACCTATGTTTACGAGCTCGCCGTTCTCCAAGGCTTGGCCCGCGACGCCGTGCCCGATGCGCATCTGGCTGCGGCCGACGGCCTGGGGGTCGATCCGGTCGAACGAGAGCGCTCGCGGCCGCAGTTCGCCCGTTTCGGGAATCAAGAGGTGCAGAACGCAATTGTCGGCTTCGGTGATGGTGTCGACGGCGGCGCGAACGATCTGGTTGAGCAGTTCATCGAGGTCCAGAGTGGCCGAGAAGGCCTGGCTAACCGCATAGAGCGTCTCGGTCTTGTGGAGCTGCTCTTGCAGGCGGCTGTTACTGCGCGCGGTTTCGTACCCCAGCCCAATGATGCGTCCGATCGTGTTCCAGTCCTGTTCCTCAATCTGCCGCGCCCGATCCTGTTGCGTGGCGATGAAAAGACAGCCGATCTGTTCATGGTGCGCCGACAGCGGCAAGGCCAGCATGCGCTGATACCCGGCCGAGCGACAAAAGGTCTCGAGTTCGCTGGCCGCGTCGCCCTCGGAGGGTATGGGAAGACAGACGCCAACTTGCAGGCAGCGGCCTTTTAGTGGCGTACCGACATAGCCGAGACGGTCCGGTGGCTCGATACCCTTGGGGCCATGGACTGTGGCACGTTGCAGTTCGCCGTGCTCCTGCAAATAGATGCAGCCCATGCTCTGATCACAGCGCTCGAGCAGCGTATCGAGCGCCTTTTGTAGTACGTTCTGCGGGCTATGACCCGCTCCAGCAACAATCAAGAGCTGGTCGACAAGCGATAGCTGCGGCTGTTGGTGTGGTGTCACGATTGGCTGTTTTCTCCATCCGTGGACGGTGTGGGTTGTTTGGCCAAGAGCTGACGTCTCATCAGGCGCTGGCGCCGGTGCTCCAGTTCCGCCAGAAGGTCGGGGTCGCCGATCTGCTCTGGCTGTATGCAGAACTGTTCGATAGCCTTCTCGACGACATCGCGCGCCCGGGAGAAATCGCGTTCGCGGTGCTCCAGGTGCTTGGCCAGCTCAATGTAGGGATACGGCTCTTGGCCGCCCAGGCGTCGCTCCCAAATGGCGGCGGCCTCAGCGTGACGCCCCAGCCGCTTGTAGACGAACGATAGATGGCGGTCGGCGGCCTGCTCCACGACCTCGTCGTCACAATCCTGGGCCAAACGGTACCAGTCGATGGCCCGCTCTGTGAGGCCGACTCGCTCATAGAGCCGCCCCAGGGCCACCGGGTCGCAGATGCAGTCGCTGGGCGCCCCTTTTGGTGGCTGCAGAAAGCGGCCAACCTGGGCTGCCAGCGTGACCATAGACAATACGTCGACGGCATTGTGATAGATGACGTCGGCCATCGGTCCGCTGCGGCCGTGCCGCACATAGTCGTCATAGAGCTGCGGGATCATGAAACCGGGTACGTCCTGATCGCTGCGCTCCAGTCCCAAGATATGGGTCTCGAGACTGCCCAACGAGCAGGATGCCAGCCGGTTACGCCACAACCGGCGCGACATCGTCAGTAGGTCCAGGTGCGGTCCGCGCAAGGTCGGTGGGCGGCGGCGCGTGAGTATATACCGGCTCTGCAGGATGGGCCAGTCAAACGCGCGACCGTTGAAACTGATCATGCCCGGGTGCGTTGCGATGTCGTCGGCCAACAGGTCGAGCAGCGCCCCTTCGTCGCCATAGTCGGGCATGAAATACTGCACCAGGCAAAAGCGATCGTCCAGGAAATAGCCAATGCCAACTTGAAAGGCGACGCTGGTCCCGCGGCCCAAGCCGGTCGTCTCGGTATCGATGAACAGTGCCTGGTGCGTGTCCAGGTTCTCCCCTGCTCCCAAAAAAGGCGACCACAGGCCGATTGGCAGATCGAGCAGCGCGCCGAGGGGTAGACTTCCGTGGACATGCTCCAGAGAATAGGTCTTGCGGATGACCAGACAGCGCCCGGTGTCCATCTCGACCCATTCCCCCTTGAGCAGAATATCAAGCGGGACATCCAAAGCCGAGTCCGCCGAGACGTTGGCGGAGGAGCGGCGTAGCTTGTCGGCTCGTCGCAGGCGCGATCTCAAGTCCATCGTGGCACCTTGATGGGGGTCGGCGACTGAACAGTCACGGTGTCGCAGAGTATATCACATCCCAAGGCCCCTACAAGCTCTTGCCGCTCCCTCTAGCCGCCTCTATAATACGCCCATTCGAGCGGATGACAGCAAGGGTGGCCATGGAAGACTATTACGGCTTTGATCTGCGCCTCTCCAACTGGGATCCGGCGACGCACAGCGGCACGGCCGAAGTTCTCGGCAGCCCCGCAGGAGAGTGCGTACCCTATACCTTTTCGCTGGACATTGACATTGCTGCCGCCAGCGGGCGCGTGCAGCGTACGGCCAGCGAAGCCATCGATTTGGGGCAGTTGCTGGCGCGCAGCATCATGCGGGGCGACGCTCTCACCCTCTGGTATGAGAGCTATCAACTGGCCCGCGAGCGAGAGCGGGGCTTGCGCCTGCGGCTGCACATTGCCGCCTGGGAGCTGTGCCGGCTGCCCTGGGAGCTGCTCTATGACGACCGGCGCCACGAGTTTGTGGTCTTTGACCCCATGGTGTCGCTGGTACGCTATATCCGGCTGCAAGGTGTGCAGCCACGACTGCGCCAATCGCGCTCGGTGCGCATTCTGGTCGTCACCGCCAGCCCCAAGGACCAGCTGCAACTCGATTGGCAGCACGAGGTGGGCGTTCTACAAGAGGCGCTGGGTGAACTGATCCAGATGCAGCAGGTAGAGGTGTCGGTACTGGAGCACGCGACGCCCGACCGGCTGCACACGGCCCTTTTGGAGTTGATGCCGCACGTCGTTCACTATATCGGCCATGCCGAGTTTGACCCTCGTACCCGCCACGGCACCCTGGCGCTGGAGAACGAACTGGGCAACAGCGCGCCGATGGACGCCATCGAGGCTGCCCGATTGCTTCGCCGCTACCGGACCAACATGGTGGTGCTCAATGCCTGCGATACAGCCACCGGCAGTTGGGCTGGACTAGCGCCCGCCCTGGTGCGCGCTGAGATTCCAGCTGTTGTTGCCATGCAGTGGCCGGTGGAGGACACTGCCGCCATTCGCTTTTCGCGCGCCTTTTACCGTGCCCTGGCCAAAGGGCAACCGGTCGACGCCTGTGTTTCCGAGGGGCGGTTGGGCGCCAGTATGGGCAGCCGCGATCCCAACGATTGGGCCGCCCCCGTGTTGTTCCTGCGCTCACTGAGCGGCAAACTCTGGGTGCCGGGCCAAGCCGATGCCTCTGCTGGGGCAGAGATGCCGAGCGAGCAATCGACGCCCATCGGAGAGAGGGCCAGCGTGCAGCGTGGCATGGTACCCTCGGATGCCTTGTTCAAGACCCGCGGTCCGCTGGTGGCCCCAGCGGATGCCACCGTTCTCGTCGAGCGCCGCGAGCTGGAGCGGGTTCTGCGCATCGTGCGTCTGCCGGCGGTGACGCAATATGTCGCCATCCTGAGCACGCGCCAGACGGGCAAGACCACGTTGCTCTTTTCGCTGATGGATCGCCTACGAGACGGGTGTCTGTGCGTATTTGTCGATCTCTCGGTGCTGCGCGCCCAGGATTCGGGCCATTGCTTCCGGCACGTCGCCTTTCAGATGCTGACGGACCTCGAAACGCGTTGTGGCCAAGGATTGGCCCTGCCGGCAGGCGACGAGATCGAGACCGCCAGCGATTTCGAGCGCTTTTTGACCGAGTTTGCGGCGGTGGCGCCGACCTCGCGCATCGTGCTGCTGCTCGACGAGGTCGGTGGCCTGAGCCGCGAGGCCTCGGACAGCTTTTTCAACGCCTGGCGCGCCGTCTTTCACCACGGGCGGAGTCCGGGTGGCGAGGCCCTGGCCAAGTACCTCTGCGTGTTTAGCGGGGCGGTCGATCTGCAGCAGTTGACGCACGGCATGAACTCGCCGCTGAATATCTGTGAAAAGGTCTACCTGGCCGACCTTGAGGCCGCCCAGGTGGGGCAGATCGTCTCGAATTTCGCCCGGTTGGGCATCGAGTACGCCCCCGACCTACCGGCGCATGTCTATGAGCTGACGCGCGGGCACCCCTATCTGACCATGCGGCTCTGCGCGCTGGCCCAGGAATCGGGCGCCGAAACGATTGACGCCGGGACTATCGATGCGGCCCTCGACCGTCTGCTGAGCGACGACGACAACATCAGCCATGTGATCCACCAGCTCGAGGCCAATCCGCAGGCGCGACGCCGTGTCAAGAGTATACTGGATGGGCGCCGCTACCATTTCATGCGCAGCGATCCGCTGCTCTCTTCGCTGGAATTGATCGGCGTGATCGCGGGGACGCAGCCATGCACGCTGCGCAACCCGATCTATGAGCGTGCCTTGGGCGCCTACTTCGCGAACAGCGCCTCGCTGGCCTCCGCTCCGGCCGGCGGCTCTCGCGCGAACCCCTCGACATTGGGACTCGAGGCCACTTACGAGCGGCTGGACGGCCTCCGGCGTCAGGCGCAGGATGCGCAGGGACGTTTTGCACCCGGCGCGTCTTGGCGGACGTTCTGCGCGGCGCTCTTTTCGCTGGTGCCGTCATTGTCGCTCTATCCCAGCCTGCAGGTCGGTCTGGAGCCTGGCGACCTGTTGCTGACTGTCGAGGAGCAGGCCCCGCAGGGCAGCCTTTGGGCGGGCTATCGCCCCGGCGTTCTCGTCACCCTGGGCGATATCGGCGATGACGCCAATCGACAGCTTGCGCGACGACTGGTGCGGGCGCGCGAGCTGCGGTGCGGGTTGATCGTATGGGTTCCCTCGGGTCCCGAGAGCTGCGCCGAGGCCTCGCGGGTGATTGGTCGGCACGATGGGGTCGATATCGTGGTGCTGGATGCCGTCGACCTCATGCAGGTGATCACAGAGCGCCGCGACCTGGCGATTTTAATCGGTTCCAAGGCCGAGGAGGCCAAGCGGAACGTGCGCTGATTATGCACAGGGCATACACGGTCTATCCCCTTTGCTGTCCACATTGCCCCCCAACTATCCACTGTTCCACAGGGGTTGTCCACAGGCCCTGTGGAGTAATCGCGAGATCTTTTGCCTCCACTGACACGCCGATTGGGTGAGCGCTATGAGCAGTCTGTCCACGTTACGTTTCCGCGAAGAGCTACACATACACCCCAGCTTTGTCATGCTGGCCCTAACCTTGCTGGCCAGCGGCATGCTGGTGGCGTCGTATGGCGTCGAGCAGGCGGATCCGCTGTCGGTTGCCGGCATTGCGCTTGCTGTTCTGACCGCCATTGGCTGGCGGCTGACGCGAATAGACCGCAAGCTGGGCGCCTGGGCCTTGGTACTGACCTTGCTTTTGGTGAGCGACTATGTCGTGCTGTACAGCGCCTATTCCGACCTGGCGGCCCTGCGCATATTGGCGACTGGCATGACGGCTGTGCTATTGGGTGTGCCCGCCGGACTGGCCGTCGCGCTGGCTGAGACCGGTCTGACTATTAGCTGGTGCGCCTGGAGCGGCGCGGCCCTGTCGACGCATCTGGGCAGCCTCGGCGCGATCTGGGTGGTCTGGGGCCTGTTGTTCGCGGCCTATCGCCCCTCCTATTTGCAGGCGATATGGTCCGCCGACCAGGTTGCTGCGGCCACCGAGCTGATCGGCAGCTCGCGGCGGCAACGGCAACAGCTCAAGGATGCCATGGAGGACTTGGCCGAGGCCAATCACCAGGCGGCCTTGATGAACGAGCGGCTGGCCAGCGCGCGGTTAGTGGCCGAGGAGGCGCAGCGCACCAAGGCCGACTTTGTCGCCAAGGTGAGCCACGAGTTCCGCACCCCACTGAACCTGATCATCGGTCTAATCGACCTGATTGTCGAAACGCCGGGGGTTTATGGCCCGCCGCTGCCGCCGGCGCTCTTGGAGGACATGGAGATCGTCCACCGCAGTTGCGAGCATCTGGCGGCCATGATCAACGACGTCCTCGACCTGAGCCAGATCGAGGCCGGACAGATGGCCGTTCACCGCGAGCCAGTCGAGTTGCGCGAGGTGGTGGCCCAGGCGGCGCAGGTGGTGACGCCGCTGTTGCAGATGAAAGGACTCGATCTGGATATCGACATCGCCGACGACTTGCCCGTGATCCACTGCGACCGCACCCGTATCCGTCAGGTCATCCTGAATCTGGTCTCGAATGCGGCGCGGTTCACGGACAAAGGCAGCATCAGCATCGTGGCGCGCCGACGGGGCGCGATGGCTGAGGTGAGTGTCAGCGACACGGGTACCGGAGTCGCCGAGGAGGACGCTGAGCGCATCTTTGAGCCGTTCTACCAGGCGCGCAACCTGCAACGCGGGCAGCACGAGGGCGCCGGGTTGGGGCTCTCGATCAGTCAACAGTTTGTGGCCCTGCATGGCGGGCGGATGTGGCTGGAGAGCGTCGTGGGCGAGGGCAGCACCTTTTATTTCGAGCTTCCCATTCGCTCCACCGTGGTGGCCAATGAAGGCGCTTCCCGTTGGCTCAGCGACGAATGGCGTTGGAGGCGTCATGCCGGCCGTATTGCCCACTCTGACGCCCGCCTGGACGAGCGGTATGTGATCTGCGAGCGTGGCTATGATCTGATCTCGACCGCCCAACGGTACGCGCCCCACTGGGAGTTTGTGCCCGCCGATGGCGTCGAACAGGCCCGAGAACGCCTGGCCGCGGCGCCGGCCCAGGCAGTGCTCTGCAATGCGCGTGATGCGGCGACACTGCTTGACGAGGTCCGCAAAGGTAGCGGGGCGCTGCACGACACGCCGCTCATGGGCTGCTCGCTCGATATGGGCGCGGATCGAGAACGCTGGGCGGCCATCGACGCCTACCTGGTCAAGCCGTTCAAACGGGTCGACCTGCAAGAGGCCATCGTGACGGCGGTTGGTCATGCCCCCGAGCGGCTGTTGCTGGTGGACGACGACTCTGACACTTTGAGGTTGGGGCGCCGCTTGCTCGGAACTAGCTTTCCAGAGGCGATCATCGAGGTGGCCACGGATGGCCGTAGCGCGCTGGAGCAACTGCAGACGACCAAGCCCGATGTGCTGTTGTTGGATGTCATTCTGCCCGATATGGAGGGGTGGGACGTGCTTCGCGCCATGCAGGACGATCCAGACCTCGAGAATGTGCCCACGGTGATGGTCTCGGCACAGGATCCGCTAGTGGGGCCACCCAGCAGCCCCTATCTCTTGGCGACGAGTCCGCAGGGCATCTCGATCAATCGCCTGCTCCGCTGCTGCCAGGCGGTGTCGCGCATCCTGCTGCAGCCAGAGCGCTCGCTGCGCTCCGAGACAGCGTCTCGTCCAGCGCCGCGATAAAGGCCTGGCGGCCGATCGGCTTGCTAACGCAATGGCTGGCCCCCAACGAAAGCGCCAGGCCGGGTTCTTTGACCACCGAGCAGACCAGCACGGGGATATCGAGCGTGGCCTCGTTGGCGTGCAGCAGCGAGAGCAGTTCCCATCCGTCGACCTCGGGCATCATCACGTCCAGGACGACCATGTCCGGGGCGATCCGGCTGACCTTGTCGATCAGGTCGCGTCCCTCCGCAAGGTGCTCGATGGCATAGCGGGTGCCGGCGCAAAAGCGTCGGTAAAAGTGGACCAGGCTCTCATTGTCGTCGACTACCAGGACGTGGAGCGTGCCCGCTGGCTCCAGGCTCAGCGAGAGCGCGCTGCTCACATCGCTTTGCAGGAGGTGGGCTTGACCGCCATACTGCGCCGCCACCTGTCGGGCCAGACCGTAATCCTCCTCGGCGAGCGGGACGGCGGGGCGTGCGCAGAGCGTGACCGTCACGTGCGGGCCCTGTCGCCGGGCGCTGATCTCGATAGCCCCCGATGCGGCGCAGTGCACCAGTCGACTGAGGCTGGCGATCAAGACCTGCCGCAAGGCCGCAGCCGGCATGCGCACCACCATGTCCGGCTCGGCCTCGCCCAGCGACACCCCCACGCCGCTCCCCCGACTGAGCGCCTCGGCAATGGGCCCCAATGAGCGCAGTACCTGTACGATGTCGCTCTCGTTGGAGGCGGCGGTCGTCTCGAGGGCGCGCAGTTCGTCGCGTACCTGGGTCTGCCAATCGCTGGCCAGGCCAGAGCCCTCTCGCCGGTCCTTGCCGCGGCGCTCCCAGATTCTGTGGGCCAGAACGCCGACCGCCTCGCGCTGCTTGCGCCGCAGGTGACGAGCGGTCATGCCCAGACGTTCGGCAGTGGTCTCTTGGGTCAGGTTGTGCAGATAGCGTAGCGCCAGCACCTCATAGATGGAGCGGTCAGGCGAGTCGTCAGGGGCGTCCTGTGAGGGTTCGAGAGCCGCGATTTCGGCCAGCAGAGCATCGCAGAGCGCAGAGCTGCCGCGCCGTTCGAGGCGCAGGCAAGCGCACAGGCGCTCGGGGGGCAAGTAGCGCGAATCGTACATGTGGCGCAGCGCGTCCTGCACCTCGGTTTCGAACGCCGCCCAAT
>Ga0180429_10001076_pt1 | contig 23611 bp, 22 predicted proteins | sample SS_ome_FD_132428 | JGI IMG/M metagenome (GOLD analysis project Ga0180429, IMG submission 132428) | Hypersaline lake sediment archaeal communities from the Salton Sea, California, USA - SS_1_S_1 metaG | ecosystem: Environmental > Aquatic > Non-marine Saline and Alkaline > Hypersaline > Sediment ...
CCGCTCTACGTCGCGTCGCAGACCCAGCCGGGCATGGCCGTCGTGCTCACGACGCACGGCGTGTCGCTCGCCCAGTTCGAGCGCGTGCTGTCGGAGGCGATCGAGCTCGAGGAAGATGCGCTGCTGCGGCCCGTGGGACCGCCACAGGTCCAGGGCGACCGGGTCGACGTCCGTTACGCCGCGGCCAGCGGGGTGGGGGTCGGGCTCGCGCGTACCGCCGCCGGAGCGGGCGTGATCATGCTCTACATCGGCGGCGCGGGCCAAGAGGCGGTCGGCGCCGCCTTGCTCGACGCGATGGCGGCCTCCGTGCGCTTCGAGGCGGCGGCGGCGGCCGACCTGCAGCGCGCCCGGCAGGACTGGGCCGGGTACCGGATGTGGACCTACCACTACGGCAGCGGCGGGGGCGCGAGCGACGGCGGGCTCGGGGGCCGCTGGTCCGGCGAGTTCGAGGCCCAGTGGGACCTCTGCGCCGACGGCCGCTACCTCCACGACGGACGCACCGAGCAGGGGAGCTTCGCGGCCACCGCCGCCACCAGCGGCCTGGCCTCGGGGACCCAGTTCTTCGGCGGCGTCGACACGAACGCGTGGAGCGGTCGCGGGCGCTGGACGTTCGCGGCCATCGGCGACCGCGTGGCGCTGCTGCTCTTCGACGACGCCGGCAGCTGGAGCTACTACGAGCTCGGACGGGCGGGCGACGGCTCCGTGACCCTCGACGGCATGCCGCTCGAGCGGCGGGCGGCCGGCGGCTGCTGAGCGGTGCGCCCGCTGCGGCGGCGGTCGGGTACCGTGGGACGACAGCCGAGATGCCGTCCCAGGAGATCCGATGCCGCCCTTCGACACGTACCCCCTGCTGCTCACCTACGGCATCCGCCGCTACGCCTTCGGCGCCCGCCTGATCGCCGACCGGCTCGGCAAGGCGGGCCTGCCCGACGGCGCGACCGCCGAGACCTGGGAGGTCAGCGACCACGATGACGAGCCCGCGGTCGTCCTCAACGGCAGGTACCGCGGGCGTCCTCTGCGTGACCTCGTCCGTGCGTTCCCCGACGCCCTCGTGCGCCCCGGCTGGTCGGGGCCGCAGCTGCCGCTGCTCGTGAAGCTCCTGGACGCCAGCCACCGCCTGCCGGTGCACGTGCACCCCGACGACGCGGTGGCGCGCACGCGCTACGGCGCGCCGAACGGCAAGGACGAGGCGTGGCACGTCGTATGGGCCGCGCCGGGGGCGTCCATCCTGGCCGGCGCGCGGCCGGGGGTCGACCGCTCGGCCCTGCGGGCGGCGTTCCGCGCCGGCGCCTACGACGACGTGTTGCTGCGCCACCCGGTGGCCGCGGGCGACACCGTGCTGGTGCCCGGCGGGGTGCTCCACGGCTTCGGGCCCGACACGCTCATCGTCGAGGTGCAGCAGACGAGCGACCTGTCGGAGAGCGTCATGCCCGACGACGTGTACGGACGGCCGCTCGCGCCGGAGGCGTGGGCCGAGGGGCTCGAGCGGGCGCTGGCGATCGCGACCTCGAGCGCGCGGCCGCGGCCCGACGCCGGCACGGTCGTCGCGTCCGGCACGTTGCAGCGCACGATCGGCTGCCGGGGCGAGCGCTTCGTGCTGGAGCGCTGGGTGCTCTCGGGTTCGGCGACGACGGCGCCGGGCGAGGGCGGCTTCGCCACGCTGACGAACCTCGGCGCCGCGGTGGACGTCGAACACGCGCGGGGTGTCACGACGCTGCCGCGCGCAAGCTCTTGCCTCCTGCCGGCCACGCTGGGCGAGATCCGGCTCCGTCCGCACGGGGTGGGGGATCTCGTCGTCTGCTACGAGCCGGGCGCTGGCGCCGAGACGGGCCCAGGCTGATTCGCCAACGCGTATGCTTCGCCCTCATGGGGCCGGCCCGACGCGATGGGCCCGGCGATGCCCGAGGAGGACGCATGCCCGCACGCGACGACCTGCCGTACCCCCGCTCCCGCCAAGTGCTGCACTGGTTCTCGGCGGCCCTGATCCTTGCGATGATCCCCACGGGACTGATCATGGCCCGGACGCTCGACGACGGCTTGCGGCTGACGCTGTACCAGGCGCACCTGCTGGGCGGCTGGACGGTCGTCGTGCTGATGGTGACGCGCGCCGTCCTGCGTTTCCGGCGACCGGTGCCCGCGCCCACCGGGCTCGCGCCCTGGAACCGGGCGCTGTACCTCGGCGTCCACTGGGTCGTGACCCTGTTCCCGCTGGCGCTGGCAGCGTCGGGGACGTTCGCGATCCTGCAGAACGACATCGGCCCCATGCTGCAGGCCGGTTCGCCGCCGCCCGCGACGCTCGACGTCGCGCAGGCACGCGACGCGCACGAGACGGGCGCGTACCTCTTCATGGCGCTGCTGGTCGTGCACGTGGCCGGGGTGCTGCGCTACCAGGCGACGCGTGGCAACGTCCTGCGCCGTATGGGCGTCGGCCGCGCGGGTTAGGGGGGCGCGTGAAGGGGGCCGTCCCGAACGGGACGGCCCCAGGCCGAACGTGGGCGGACGGGCGCTGCCCGTTGGCTCAGCGGTTGCTCGGTCGCGGCGTCGTCATCGACGAGGCCGGCAGCACCGGCAGCTGCAGGGCGTGCGCGGGGATCTCGCCCTCGAGCGTCACGTACCAGGCCATGAGGGCGTCGAGTTCGCTCTCGCTCATTTCGCGGCCCAGCTGGACGCGCGCCATGATCTGGGTGGCGGCCCGCAGGTCCCACAGCGAGCCGTCGTGGAAGTACGGGTAGGTGCGGGTGATGTTGCGCAGCGACGGGGCCTTGAACACGTAGAGGTCGGCCGGATCCTGCGTCACGGCGAACTTGCCGACGTCCATCGGCATGGTCGGCGAGTCGATGGTGACGAACTCGCGGGTGGCCTCCCAGTACGCCTCGACGACGCCGAAGCGGGCGAAGACCGTGCCGCCGATGGCGGCGCCGCCGTGGCAGCCGGCGCAGCCGTAGTTGATGAACACCTGCAGGCCCTCGCGCTCGAGGTCGCTCAGCGCATCGCCATCGCCCTCGAGGAAGTCGTCGAAGCGGTCCGGCGTCGTGAGCGTGCGCTCGAAGGCGCCGATGGCGTCCGCCATGTTCACGTACGTCAGGGGTTCGGCGTGGTCGGGGTAGGCGCCGGCGAAGGCGTCGACGTAGCCGGGCATCGAGGCGAGGCGCTCGATCATGTACTCCTGGTTCGGCACCGCCATCTCGATGGGGTTGAGCACCGGGCCCTGGGCCTGCTCCTCGACGTCCGCGGCGCGGCCGTCCCAGAACTGCGCGCTGTGCAACGCGGCGTTGAGCACGGTGGGCGAGTTGCGTGGGCCGACGGCCCAGCGGTGGCCCAGCGAGGTGGGCAGGTTGTCGACGCCGTAGGTCGCGAGGTTGTGGCACGAGTTGCACGACACGAAGCCCGACAGCGACAGGCGCGGGTCGTAGTACAGCATCTTGCCGAGCTCGACGAGCTCGTCGGAGAAGGCGCGGTCCGGGTCCAGCATGACCTCGGGGAGCGGTTGGAACAGCGCCTGCGCCGTCTGCTGGAGCGGGTCGGCGGGTGCGTCCTGCGCCCACGCGACGAGCATGGCCATGGCGATGGTGAAGCAGGCGCCGATGACCCACACGATCGGCCTCGTTCTCATGTCGGGACCCTCCTGGACTTGGCAGCCCGGGTACGGCGACGCTACCCAGGGTCGTCAGGGTGCCGAAGGGACCTTCGTACCTATCATCGATGGGCGTCGATGTGCTTGGGCCGGCTCAACGCCGCCGCGACCTCCTCGCCTGCCACGCCAGCAAACCCGCCGCGACGGCCCCGAGCGGCAGGGCCACGACGCCGACGTCGAGCGTCAGGGCGTAGACCAGGTTGATCGGTGCGTGCAAGAAGGTACTCCCGACCAGGCTGGGCACGCCCCACAGCCCGTCGACCGTCAGCTCCGCCGCCGCGCCGAGCACCCCCGCCAACGGCGCGAAGAGCAGCACGGAACCGAGCACCAGCAGGAACGTTCCCGCGGGGCGCGACCGCCGGAAGGGGCCGAAGAACACGACGGCCAGCAGCACGGCGGCGAGCGCATACACCGCGGCGTCGAGCCACAGGTAGGGCGTGATGGCGGTCAGGGCCCCCCGCAGGCGTCCGGTGACCTCGACGGCGGCGAACCCGATCAGCCCGAGCGCGAGCGCGAGGCCGAGGTACGCCGGTCTCATGCGACGCCCTCCGCGAGGCGGCGCAAGTGGGCGGCGCTGGCGCGCACGCCCTCCGCGCCGGTCGTGCCGATCTCCAGGCAGATCGTACCGGCGAAGCCCGCCAGGTAGGCGGCGTAGGGCGCGTAGTCGAGCGTGCCCTGATCGGTCGGCAGGTGCTCGTCGGCCGTGCCGTGGTTGCCATGAACGTGGAGGTGGACGATGCGCTCGCCCAGTGTCTCGAGGTAGGCGTCCACCGCTGCGAAGCCCTCGCGGGTGCCCTGAATGTAGGCGTGACCGGTGTCGAGGCAGTTGCGGATGCCGTGGCGGTCGGTGAGGTCCTGCAGCTGCTCGGGCGTGCGGAGGAAGTCGTCCTCGCCGAGGACCAGGTTCTCCATGGCGATCGGCACGCTCGAACCGGCCACCTGCGACAGCGAGTCGTCGAGGGCCGCGGCTGCGAGCGCGTCCGCCTGCGGGTGGTGCAGGTAGTGCATGCCGCTGTGCAGCACGCCGCAGACGGCGCCGACCGCGTCGGCGTACGCCAGGCCCGCGAGCGTCCGCTCCACCGAGGCGCGGCGGGCCACCGGCATGAGCGAGGCGAGGTTGAGGTCGACGTAGCTCAGGTGCACCGTGGTGCCGACGCCCGTCGCCCGCGTCAGCTCGCGGATCAGTTTCGGGTCCTGCAGCGTGGGCAACACCTCGTGCAGGTCGAAGGAGAGTTCGACGAAGTCGAGGTCCAGCTCGGCCGCCAGGCGGAAGGCGGCCTCGGTGTCGAGCATGCGGGCGGTCATGGGTGAGAAGCCGAGTCGCATCAGCGTTCCTCCAGGGCGCGGCGCTGGGCCTCGGCCAGCGACGCCTGCGGCGGCTGGTTGCCGCGCAGGGTGCGTTCCAGGGCGTCGTCGATCAGCCGGCGCCAGGCGTCGAACTGCGGGATCCTCGGCCGCGGCACGGCCAGCTCGAGCTGCGCGAGGGCCGCCGCGCGGTTGGGGTCGGCGGCGTAGAAGTCGTCCAGCAGCGGGATGGCCGAGCGTCGCACGGGGATGTAGTACGACGCCTCGACCCAGCGGGCGAGGTTGTCGGGCTCCACCAGGAAGCGCCAGAAGTCGAAGGCGGCCACGCGCTGCGCCTCGCTGGCGCCGCGCATGACGACCAACTGGGCGCCGCCCAGCGGCACGCGCCCACCGGCCTCCATCGGCACCGGCGCCGCCGCGAGCTCGAAGCCGACCGAGAAGCGGCGCACGTCCGGCCAGTTGGCGATGCTCGCGAAGGTCATGAGGTTCCGGGTGCGGACGAAGGAGAGGATGGCGGGCGTGCTCTCCGCGGCGCCGTAGAAGGCCAGCTGGCGCTCCCGGGCGAGGCCGTGCAGCATCGTGAGCGCCTCGATCGCCTCGGGCCCGTCGAGATTGGGGGTCCCGTCGTCGAGCGCCAGCACGCCGCCGCGGCTCAGCACCATCATCTCGAAGAGCCACGAATCGCCAACGAACATCGCGCCCTGCGATGCGCGCGTGGTCAGCTCGGCGGCGGCAGCGGCGAACGCGTCCCAGGTGGTCGGCGGCGCGACGCCCGCCTGCCGCAGCGCATCGGCGTTGTAGTACATCACCGGCGTCGAGGCGTTCCACGGGAGCCCGTAGCGGGCGCCGTCGAACTCGCCGTACCCCCACAGGCCGGGGTAGAAGTCGGCCACGACGTCCTCGGGGAGCGTGGCGACGAGGTCGGCGAGGTCTTGCACGGCGCCGTCCCCCACCAGCCGCGGGAAGAAGCCGATCTCCGCTTGGAACACGGTGGGCTCGTTGCCGGTCCCGAAGGCGGCCACCAGGCGGGTCTGCGCCTCGGGGTAGGAGCCGACGTAGCGGACGTCGACGCGCACCTCGTCCTGGGCGGCATGGTAGGCGTCGACGAGCTCGATGACGGCCTCCTCGACGCCCTCCATCGAGTGCCAGAAGGTGATCGTGGTCTGGGCTGAGGCCGCGTTCAGCAGCAGCGCGGCGGCGATCGCGGCGAGAGGCCTGTTCATGGGGCGGGGACCATCCTTCCGGCGGACGCGCTGGGGCGACCGGTGAGGGCGTGGGGGTTCACGAGCGGAACCCGGACTCGAAGACCTCGATGATGCGCCTTTCGAAGAAGAGGTACAAGACGATGAGCGGCAGGCTGGCGACCAGCGCAGCGGCGCCCAGCAGGCCCCACTCGAAGGCGCGGGCTCGCAGCAGCTCGGTCAGGAAGGCCTGCACCGTCCACAGGGGCTCGGTCGTCATGATGCGAGGGTAGAGCACCAGGTTCCAGTGGGCGGCGAACGCGAGCACCGCGCTGGCGGTGAGTTCGGGGCGGAGGATCGGCGCGACCACCCTTCGCACGATGGCGATCTCGCCGGCGCCGTCGAGCCGGGCGGCCTCGACGACCTCCCAGGGGACGCGCCGCAGGCCCTGCAGGAGCAGGAAGACGACCAGCGGGCTGGCGAGGAAGGGCACCACCAGCGCCCCCAGGCTGTCGATCAGCGCCATCGTCTGTAGCTGGCGGTAGAGGGGCACCAAGAGCAGCTCGCTCGGCAGCGCCAGCAGCAGCATGACGAGGGCCAGCAGACGCAGCCCGTTGCGGATCGCGTAGGCCGCGCCGAGCCCGAAGCCCAGCTGGCCCGCCACCGCCAACCCGGTGGCGGTGAACGACACCGCCATGGCGCGCCCCAGGCCCGTGCCGCGGAGGGCGGCGAAGTTCTCCAGGCTGAAGCCGAAGGTCGCCAGGTTGGCGCGCACCAGCGCCTCGGCCGGGATGAACGCCGCGTAGACGAGCCACAGGAGCGGCAGGGCGACGAACGCCGCGAACGCGGCCGTCACGAGACGCATGACGATCACGTGGTCGCCTCCGCCGCGCCGCGGCGCGCCAGCAGGCGTGCTTGCAGGTACGCGACCACGAGGGTGATCACCAGCACGAACAATGTGACGGCGGCGCCGTAGCCGAGCTGGTAGCGCTCGAACGCGGTCTCGTAGAGGTAGTAACCCAGCACCCGGGTCGAGCCGAACGGGCCGCCGCGGGTGAGCAGGTAGACGGCCGTGTACGACTGCAGGCTGAAGACGGTGCCGATGATCGTCAGGAAGAGCATCGTGGGGCCGAGCATGGGCAGCACGATCCGGCGCCGCACCTCGCCCTCCGTCGCGCCGTCGACGCGGGCCGCCTCCTTGACCTCGCGCGGGATGCCGCGCAGCGCTGCGGAGGCGACCAGCACCCCGTAGCCGGTCTGTTGCCACAGCGTGAAGAGCACGACGTAGAGCAGCGCGGCCCAGGGCTGCGAGGTCCACGGAAGGACCACGCCGGTGAGCTCCGGCATCAGTCCGAAGTCCGGGTTGTACAGCAGGTACCAGGCGATCGCCGAGCCGCCCACGGTGATCAGCCCGGGCGCGAACAGCAGCGCCTTGATCGCCCGCTCGTAGCGCACGCCCTCGATTGCCAGCGCGATGACCAGCGACAGCGTCAGGAAGGCCGGCAGGGCCATCGCGGCGAACATGGCGGTCGTGCCCAGCGAGGCCCACAGGGCCCCGTCCGAAAGCAGCCGTGCGAGGTTGGCTGCGCCCACCGGCAGCGGATCGGTCGTCCCGCTCCAGCGCCAGGTGGCGAAGCGCAGCACCGACAGCAGCGGCAGGAGGCTGAACACGGCGAACACCAGGGTGGCGGGGAGAGCCAGCAGGTGCGCCCGCGTGCGGACGCCGCGGATCATGCGGCCACGTGGCGCGGTCGGCCGGCGGACCGAGGTCGGGCGCGGGGGACGGATCTCGCAGGCATGCCCCGCCAATCTACCGCCCGTGTGTGCGCGAGGCGTCAGGGGATTTCACGCGCGGGGACCGCCGGGGCCGGGGGTGGTGCGCCTGCGTGCGCGGGTGGCTCAGCCGGCGTCCTCGGCGAGGCCCCGCTCCTCCATGAGCGACGGCTCGCTTGCGAGCGACCGGATCTCGGGCGCCTCCGCGGCCTGCGTGAAGGCGGCGGCCGCGTCGTCGGAGAGGGTCGTGTGGTACAGGCGCCCGCCTTGGGCGTTGAGGGTCTCGGCGAGCGTGTCGATCGGCGTGTCCTTCACGAGCAGCAACAGCGCCGAGCGACCCGGCCGCAGGTCGTCGCTGACCTCGGTGATGAAGTCGTTGGCGATGCCGAAGTCGATCTTGCGGCCGGCGAGCCAACTGACGCCGGCGCCCACGAGCGCGCCGAGCAGGGGTCCGCCGAACAGGAAGCCCACCAAGACCCCCCAGAGTCCACCGGTGGCGACGACGCGGGTCTTGAGCGCGTTCTCCAGCGTCTGGCGAATGCGGACCCGTCCGTCCTCGCCCTTCACCGCGACGGCGGCGTCCTCGATCGTCACCAGCGGTTTGCGGATGTGCTCGCGCTGCAGGCTGGCCACGTGCTGGAGCACCTCGGTGGCGCGGTCCGGGTGGGCGTAGGTGAACACGACGAGTTCGCTCATGGTTCGTCTCCTCGCGCGCTGGGCGCCCACGTCGCGGGCGGGGTGCGCATGAATCCATGATGGCGGTTCCGTCTGGGGTGGGGTGTCGCCGACGTACACCTCGCGTGCCAACCCGTTCCGGGCTCACGTACCTCGATCAGCCGGCCGCCGGTCCGTGACGAGGCGGACCGGCGGCCAAGATCATGCGGGTGGGGGCCGTGCGACGGCGTCTCGGCCGAGGGTCCCGGCTACCGCTCCGCGGTCCACGGGTAGGGCGTCCGGGCGGTGCCCTGGTAGAAGGTGCCGCTGAAGCGCAGGACTGCCCCGTCGCGTTCGAACTCGCCGACGTACTCCTGGGTGGATGCGCCGAGCGGCCGCGTGAAGCGGAGGGTGCGGCCATCGAAACGCACGTCGTCGAGTGGCTCGGTGCGGCCGAGGTCGAGCGTGCCCCGCCAACCGGCGGCGTCCGACTCGAACGTGAGGGTGCCACGGTGTCCGTTGGCGTTGACGCGCCAGGCACCCGCCAGGGGAACGGCGGTCGACGTGTCGGCGACGACGGCGGTGCCGTCCGCTGGTGCGACGGTGAAGCTGCGGCTCCAGCGGCCCCAGCTGGCGGCGGCCACGCCGTTGCGGGTCGACGCCGTGTAGCCGCCTTCGCCAGCCGTGATCGTGATGCCGAAGGCGCCACCCTTCGGGCCGATCACGCCGGCGTGGCGGGCCGCGAGGCACACCTGAGAATCGTCGGTGTAGACGTCGGTGCCCCACAGCCGGCCGGAGGGACTGCAGTCCGCCGGGCAGAAGAGGGTGAGGCTGGCTCCGACCGCCAGGTCCGCGACGGGTGCGCGGTTGGCGAGCTGGTCGCACGGGACGCTGACCGCTGCCATGTGGGGTGCCGACGACGCGCGCACCTCGAACGCACGGCTCGTCGCCAGGCGGGTGTAGCCGTCGTTCTCGAACAGGCGGAACTCGTAGCGGCCGGGTTCGTCCGGCGCTTCGAACGCGAGCTGGCCGGCCCGTTGTCCTTCGGTGTACGCCCAGGTCACGAACACCTCGTCTGCCGCCCCCTCGCGGAAGAGCCCCACCCAATCCCGGGCGTACCCCGGCGCGCCCTCGAAGTCCACCCGCATGCGGTCGCCGGGCGCGACGGCGGCGACCCCGATCGAGACGGTCGGCACCGCGGAGCCGGGTCCGACCGCCCCAGGCCCGCTGCCCGGTCGGGGCGCGACCGGACGGCCCTGCGTGGTGCTTACCGTGAGTTCGTAGCGCAGGGGCTTCCACAGGAGGTTCAAGACGTGGATCTCGTACCGTCCGCGGCGTGGCCCATCGACGGCGAACGACGGGTCGGGGTCGGAACTGATGTCGTAGAACAGCTCGGTTTCCTCGGATCCGTAGTACACCGCCAGGTCGGCATCGTCGCCGCCCGCCTGGACGAGGACGCGGAAGCCGACGATGCCGTCGGGGACGTCGAGCACGTAGACGTGACCGATCTCCTCGGTCGGGATCACCCCGGTCCGAACGCTGTCGAGCTCGATGGGGAAGGTGGTCTGAGCGTGGGCGAGGATCGCGAGCGAGGCGATCGCCGAGACGAGCACGTTGCGTACGGCGTGGGGCATGGGTTCACCTTCGATGGGATGCGCGAGTCGCGCGTTGCAGCGGCGTCGAGCCGCCGCGCGGCTGGACGAGGGACGGTCGCGGCTCCGCGTCGGGACGCGGGTCACGGCCGGGTGCGTGGAACGGCGCATGCCGTGAGCGCTACTCCGTTCTCTCCCAACGGTGATCGTTCCTCTGCCGACGGCGCGCCCCTCGATCGCATCCCCTCGGGGGTGCCTCGCGCCAGATATCACAAGGACGATAGACGGCGTCTCGGTGGTTCTTCTACCGGTTTCTTCACGCGTCTCGGCGCGCCGCCGACCGCCAGTTCGCCGGCCGGCGCGCGGCGTAGCGGGGCTCCGCCCGCCGAGGCGAATGCCGTGCGGCGGACCTTGGCGACGCGGACGGCAAGCGCCGGGCGGTACGCTGCGAACAGCATGGAGACCACCACGCCCTCCGCCAACCCATCGGCCAACCGGCCCCTCGCGTGACACGCCGTCGCCGCCTCTGGCTCATCGCCCTCGCGCTCATCATCGTGGCGGTCGCCGCGGCCGTCGTGTGGCAGGGCCGCCGTCCCGTCCCGGCCGTCGCGACCGTCGTCGAGCCTCTCGCCCGCAGCGCCTTCGTGCGCGAGGTCACCGGCACCGGGGTGGTGGAGGCGGAGCGCGAGCGCGCGCTCGCCTTCTCCTTCGGCGGCACCGTCGCCGAAGTGCGCGCCGTGGAGGGCGCCGCGGTCGAGGCCGACGAGGTCCTGGCCCGCCTCGACGTGGGCGCGCTCGAGCGCGACGCGGAAGCGGTGCGCGCGTCGCTCGCGTCGGCGCGCGCGGACCGCGACCGCCTCGAGGCCCAGCAGCGCGTCGACCGGCTCGAACTCGAGTCCTCCGTCCGGCAGGCGGAGGACGCCGTGGTGCGCGCCGAACGCGCTCGTGACGATGCCTCCCGCGAGGCGGAACTCGCCCGTCGGCTGTTCGACGTCGGCGCGACCTCCAGCGTCGCCCTACGCGCGAGCGAGGAGGCCCTCGACGCGGCGGAGCGTTCCCTGGAGCAGGCGCGTCTCACCGCATCCTCGGCCCGTTCGCGGCTGGTGAACCTCGATCAGCTCGCCGCCGCGCAGATCGCCGCCAGCGACGCGCAGCTGGCGCAGCTGGAGATCAACCTGCGCAACCTCGAGGCGCGCCTGCAGGACGCCGTCCTCGTCGCGCCATTCGCGGGTGTCGTCACCCTCGTCAGCGTCCGTCCGGGCGATCAGGTGGCGACGCAGCCGATCGTCACCGTGGTCGACACCGACGAACTGCAGGTGCGCGGGCGCTTCGACGAGAACCGCGCCGTCGAGCTGCTCGTGGGCCAGCGAGCCGACATCGTTCCCGACGCGGACGCGAGCGTGCGGCTGGCGGCGAGCCTGGCGCGGATCAGCCCCGTCGCGCAGCGGGAGGGGGCGGGTGCCCAGGTGAGCGCGGTGCTCACCTTCGACGAGCCGCCCGGGGCCACCGTGCGGCCGGGGTACACGGTCACCGTCCGGGTCCGCGTGCGTGAGATCCCCGACGCGCTCCTGGTGCCCTTGGAGGCGATCAGTGGACGCGACGGGGCGAGGTACGTCGTGCGCGTTCTCGCCGACGACGGCGCGGGGACGGCCGAGCACGTCCCGGTCGAGGTGCTGGAGCGCAACCCGACCGTCGCCGCCGTGCGCGCTGGACCGGCCACCGAGGGCGCGGCGCCCGGCGAGCTGCGCGCGGGCGACCTGGTCGCCGTCGTCGACGTCGATGCGATCGCGGACGGGGCCCGCGTCACGTTCGCGCCGCCGGACCGCGGGGGGCCCGCGCTTGACGACTGAAGCCGTCATCGTCGCGCGCGGACTGCGCAAGGTGTACGTGCTGGGCGGCGGCGTCGAGGTCCACGCGCTGCGCGGTCTCGACCTCGAGGTCCGCCGTGGCGAGTACGCTGCGATCATGGGGCCGTCCGGCTCCGGCAAGAGCACGCTGCTGCAGATCCTCGGCTGCCTCGACGTGCCGACCGACGGGTCCTACCATCTTGCCGGAAACGAGGTCGCCGACCTGGATGAGGCCGCGCTCGCGGTCATCCGCAACCGCCGCATCGGCTTCGTGTTCCAGTCGTACAACCTGCTGCCGCGCGCCACCGCCCTCGACAACGTCGCGCTGCCGCTGCTCTACCGCGGGGTGCCGCCACGTGAGCGACGCAGCAAGGCGCTGGACGCGCTCGAGCGCGTCGGCCTGGGCGACCGCGTGCACCACCGTCCCAACGAGCTCTCCGGCGGCCAGCGTCAGCGCGTGGCGATCGCGCGGGCGCTCACCACCGAGCCCGACATCCTGCTCGCCGACGAGCCCACCGGCAACCTCGACAGCACCACCGGGCAGGAGATTCTGGCCCTGTTCGACACGCTGCACCGCGAGGGCCGCACCATCCTCATCGTCACCCACGAGCAAGACGTCGCCGAGCACTGCGAGCGCATCATCCGCATCTTCGACGGTCGTGTGGCCACCTCCGAGGTGGTCGAGACGCGCCGTCGCCCCGACGAGGGGGTGGCGGGATGCTGATCGAGAACCTCAAGACCGCGCTCGAGGCGCTGTACGGCAACCGCCTGCGGACGCTGCTCACGCTCCTCGGCGTGGTCATCGGGGTGTTCGCGGTGACCACCACCGTCAGCCTCGGCCAGATCGCCACCGCCGGCATCACCGGCGAGATCCAGGCGTTCGGCGCGCAGTCGCTGTTCGTCATCCCCGTGAGCGACCACCCCGAGGGCGTCCCCTTCACCGACGCCGACGTCGAATCCCTCGGCCGCCTGCCGATCGAGATCCTGCGCCAGCGCAGCACGCGCGTGTGGGCCACCGCCGGCGACGAACGGCTGCGCCTCAACGTGGTCGGCACCACCGCCGCCGCCCCGCGCATCGACCGCTCCATCGAGCTCGACCGGGGCCGCTTCTTCGACGAGCGCGACGAGCAGGCCGCTGCCCAGGTCATCGTGCTGTCGGCCGACGCGGCCGAGGAGTACTTCGGTTCCGGGCAGGCGCTCGGGCGCGAGCTCATGCTCGAGACCAGCGGCGGCAACCGCAGTTTCTACACCGTGATCGGCGTCAAGAAGCGGGTGGGCGGCGCGCTCGGCGCCTTCGCCAACGACGTCAGCGGCGACGTACCGCTCGAGAGCCTCTACCGCGACGCGCCCGGCGTGGCGCGCGATCGCTACGACTTCCTGCCCATCACGATCGCGCTCGACCGGGACGCCGCGGCCATCGAGCAGCAGGTGCGGGCGATCCTCGACCGCCGGCGCGATCCGGACAGCTACCAGGTCCAGTCGATCGAGGGGGCCCTGTCGCTGTTCAACACGATCACCGTGATCCTGCAGGCCCTGCTCGGAGGCATCGGTGCCATCAGCCTCGTGGTCGGCGGGATCGGCATCCTGAACATCATGCTGGTCAGCGTCACCGAGCGCACCCGCGAGATCGGCTTGCGCAAGGCCCTGGGGGCGCAGCCGCGCACGATCCTGCAGCAGTTCCTCATCGAGGCGGTCGTGCTCACCGTCATCGGCGGGATCCTGGGCGTGCTGCTCTCGATCGCGGTGCTGTGGACGGTGGTCGCGCTGGTGCCCTTCCTCGACGTCTTCGTGCTCGACCCCGGGATCATCGCGCTGGCGCTGTTCGTGTCGGTCGCCACCGGTGTGGCGTTCGGCGTGTGGCCGGCGCGCCGCGCCGCGGCGCTGTCGCCGATCGAGGCGCTGCGCTACGAGTGAGGGCGGGCGGCGCTAGGGCGTCGCAGCGTCGTCGGTGAGCCTGGCGGTCGTGACGACCGCACCCACGCGCTCGAAGCGCTCGCGGATGCGGGCCTCGGCGGCGTCCGCGTCGCGGCCGTCGCGCCGGTCGCGCAGCAGGCGGACGTCGAGCGGGGCGGCGCCGCGTTCCGCTGGGTGCCAACCCGGCACGTCGGGCCAGACGGCGTCGATGGCGATCACGCCGTCCACGAGTTCGGGCCAGACGGCGGCGAGGGCGAGCGCGAGGGTGCCGCCCTCGGCCCGGCCGATGAGCCACACGCCGGGATCCTTGGCGGCGTCGGCCGTCAGGCGATCCACGTGGTCATGGAGCAGGAGTTCCACCTGACGGAGCGTCTCGCCGAACAGGGTGGGCTCGATGAACCCACCCTGGACGAAGAACCAGAGCTTGCGTTCGTGCGCCGCGCGTGTGTCGCCGTACCTCGGGTCCATGGGGCGGGGCGAGCTGGGGGCGACGATGAGGTCATCGGGGAAGAGCTCGCGGCCGAGGTCCAGGCCCTGCGGCGCGTCCTCGGCGTTGCCGTGGAGGGCGATGACGAGCCGCCCGGGGGCGTCGGGCCCGTGATGGAGGTAGGCGAGGATGGAGCGCGACACGTCAGTTGTCGAGCGCGCCCTGGAGGACCCAGCGCTCGACCAGCGCGAGGAGCTCCTCGGAGACGCTCGTTGCGCCCTGGGGCATGAGGCTGCCGCTGCCGCCCACCTCGAGGTGGGTGCCGCGCAGCTTGTGGACGATGTAGCTGGCCTCGGGATCGCCGGGGGTCACGCGCGGGATCGACGCGCCATTGGAGTCTTCGAGGAGTTCTGCGCGGGTCTTGCCTGGTTCGAGGTTCAGCCCGCCGCTCTCGGCGCCCGTCAGGTGGCAGGCCACGCACTGGAAGTTGAGGAACGGTTGTACCTGAGCGGAGAGCGAGACCGGCTCACCCAGGTCCGCCGCCCCGTGCTCGTCTCCGCCGGCAAGGCCGACGGAGACGAGCACGGCGAGGACCGCGGCCGCGAGGCCGAGGAGCGCGTAGGGTCGGGGCTTCGTCACGCGGTCGTCCCGACGACCTCACCGACGTTCACCGGGGCGCTGGCGGCGTCCTTCCCGGCGAGGTAGCCGAAGGCGACGGCGGGGCCCAGCGTCGAGCCGCCGCCCCAGTAGGCGTGGCCGGTGGGGGAGGCGACGCAGTTGCCGGCGCCGTAAAGACCGGGGATGGCGCGGTCGTACGCGTCGAGGACGCGCGCGTGGGCGTCGGTGACCGGGCCGCCGTTGGTGTCGAGGGTCCCCGCGACCAGGATGGCGGCGTAGTAGGGACCGGTCCCCGAGATCGGCGCCATCGTGACGTTCGGCTCGGAGAGGTCGTGCCCGGTGTCCGGGTTCGGGATCGAGAAGACCTGCTGGTGCCACTCGACGTCGTAGGCGTAGGAGCCGCGCCCGAAGTCGTCGTCGACGCCGCTGCGGGCGAAGCCGTTGAAGCGCTCGACGGCGGTCGCCAGGTTCGCGGCGAAGCCCTCGTCCAGGTCGAAGGCCCCCAGGTTCGCGATGGGGCCGATCTTGCCCCGTAGCGTGTCGATGTGGGCGCTCAGGTTCGTGGCCAGCTCGGCGAACGTCTCGCCGCTCACGACGAACGGCGCCTCGGCGCCGGCGGCCGGGATGGGGAAGCGGTTGGCGTAGAGCTCGGCGGTGCGCTGGTCCCACACCATGAACAGGAGCCGGTTCGGGTAGTCGGCCCGGCTGGCGTCGTAGTCGTAGTGGGCGCGCGTCCGCTCGTTGTACGGGCGCTTCTCGTTCACGGCGCGACGCCCGTACTTGTTGACCAGCACCATGGAGTCACCGGGCGGTTGCCAGACGTCGGTGAGGATGCTCGAGTACTCGAGGGCCTGGTCGAGCACCACCTGCAGCCGGAAGGCGCCGTTCATGTTGCCCAGGCGGGCACCGATCTCCGTCGCCATGGTGACGAAGTCGCCGGTGTTCGACGGCACCGCGCAGCCGCCGTAGGTGCCGAAGGGCTGGAAGTCGAGCATCATCTGCGGGTGGTGGGTGAACCCGCCGGTGCCGAAGATCACCCCGCGGCGGGCCCGGATCGCGACCTCGCCGCTCTCCTGGACGTCCGCCTCGACGCCCACCACGGCGCCCGCGTCGTTCTTCACGAGGCGCTGAACGCGGTGGAAGGTGCGGATCTCGACGCCCTGCTGGCCGAGGTAGGTGGAGAGTTGGCGGATCATCTCGCCGCCGCCGAACGGGAGGCTGTCGGCGAAGCGCTTCGGGTACATCGTCCGGCCGCCCAGGGGCACGCGGTTCTCGGGCAGGTGCTCGGCGTAGTCGGGTTTGCCCGGGAGCTCGGCCTCGGAGGCGAGGGCGCCGATCTCCTCGAGGTACTCGACGGCCGGCGCGGCATGGTCGTAGAACGACGCGATCAGGTCGTAGTTGTGGCGCGGCAAGCCGAGCGTCTCGTGGTTCGGGTCGTACAGGTGGGGGAACGAGTAGCGCGCCATGTAGCGCAGGGCGTCGTCCCTCGGGTCCTCGATCCCGGCGGCCCGCAGGTCGCGGTTGTTGGGGATCCAGTAGCCACCGCCCGAACGCGCGCTGGTGCCGCCGGGGACGGCGGCCTTCTCGAGCACGACGACCGAGAGTCCTTCGTGGCGCGCCGTCGCCGCGGCGCTCAGGGCGGCAGCACCGCTGCCGACGACGACGACGTCGTACTCGTCGTCCCAGGCGCCTTGGGCGTACGCACGTGAGGCCGTCAGTGGGATGGTGGCGGCCACGGCGCCGGCGATGATGCCGCTGCCGGCCGTCTTGAGGAAGTCGCGGCGCGAGACGCGCGACTCGAGGGCGATCGAACGCTTCTTCTTGGGTGTCGGGGACTGGCGGTCTTGGCTCATGCACTCTCCTCCGTGGGCGGTGAGGCGGGGGTCTGGGTGGGAGCGGCGGCGCGCGACAGCGCGAGGTGGTCGTCGACGAAGGCGGCCAGCTGGTGCACGGCCGCCGTGGTCCGTACGGCGTCACCCGTGGCGATCAGGTCGAGTTGGAGGCCCCAGACGGCACCGTTGACCAGCGTGGCGATCGCGACGCTCTCACCGGCGTCGCTGCCGGCGGCCACCACGATCTGCCGTTCGAGGTCGATGCCCTCCTGCAGGATGTCGCGGACGACCGGCGGGTACGATTCCGGATCGCGCATCGCCAGCGTGGCGGCCTCGATGAACAAGCGCATGACCGCCTGCCGGCGCGGGCGCAGGCACCAGGCCCAGTAGCGCCGCAGGACCTCGCCGACGCTCGGCGGCGGACCGGCGGGCTGCGCCATCCACGACTGGACCTCGGCCACCTCACGCCAGGACACACGCCGCAGGGCGGTGTCGATCAACTGGGCCTTGGAGCCGAAGTGGTAGACGATCTTGAAGGTACTGATGTCGAGCGCATCCGCCAGGGATCGGAAGGTGAGATCGGCGATGCCGTGCTCGACGAGGTAGTCGGCCACCGCGTCGCGCAGGGTGTCGTCCTGGGTCACGCCAGCTGTCGCGCCGTGTCGCAACGGGCCACCTCCCCGCCCCGCCTCCGGGACAAATGTCCTGACCCCCGGAGCATAACGGACGTTATGGGAACGTGCAACCCCTGGTTGGCGCTGCCCCCGCCCTGCGCCTCAGCGGTCCGTGGTGACGACGCGCTCGGCGCGCAGCGCGGCTAGCTGCGGAGCGAGAACGTCGCGGATGTGGCGGGTGTCCGGCGCGTGCATGAACTCCACGGTCTCGATCCCAGCGTTGGGCACGACGCAACCCGACGCCACCACGAGCGCGTCGCACCGCGGCACCAAGGCGGCGATCTCGTCGGGGTCATCGACGCAGGCGCCGACGATGCGAAGCCCTGGCGCGAGGAGCCGCACGCCGCGCTTGATGATGGGCAGGAACTTCGGGAATGCGGCCACGACGCCGACGGCGCTGTGGGGCGAGATGGCCCCGAGGCGTTCTGCGGTGGCGTCGGAAGGGACCACGGGTACGTCGAACACTCGGGCCGTCGTGCCAAGAAGCTCTCGCACCTGCGGCATGAGGTTGGGAAGACAGAGCACCGCGTCGCATCGGCCAAGCAGCGCGCGGACGCCACGGGAGGACTGCAGCTCGTCGATCGCCCAGGCGTCGATGCGGTCGCCTTGGCCGAGCTGCCGGGCGACCTCGGCGGCGTAGGTGGCCGTGGTCACCTTGAAGACCCCCACGTGACCGAGTTCCAGACCCGAGCTCCCCGGGCTCTCCTGGAACGCGCCCTCCAGCATCCGGTGCAGGTGCATGCGATCGACGTCGAGCGCCTGGGCCATGATCCGCACCCGCTGCAGCGCCTCGGCCAGCGCGGCCACGGCGGCGCTGGCGGGCGCTTGGTGATGCGCGTCGTCCGCGACGAAGGTCCCGAGCCCGCGGCGGCTGCGGATCAGGCCGCGCTGACGCAGCTCGGCATAGGCGTGCGAGACGGTCACGGGCGAGACCTGGAGCGTCTGCGCGAGCTCGTGGACACGTGGTAACCGAGCTCCGGCGGACAACTCGCCGTAGCAGATGGCGTACTCGACCTGACCCGTGATCTGGGTCTTGACGGGGACTGGGAGGTCGCGGTCGATCCGGATGTCCATGGAACGCTTCGTAGTTTACACGGAAACCGATCGAACCGCTGCCGCGCGCGGGTCGCGGCCGCAGAAGCCAAAGCATTGCCGTGTCGAGCGTGAACCGAAGCGTTCGACCGGGCGCGGGTTCCGCGGCTCTTGGCACGAGAGAAACGTTGACTTCATGCGATGGCGCGGGTAGGCTTCCGGAGTTCATACCCGAGGGATAAGAAGTCAGCGGGTGGTCGACACACACGACTCGATCGGAGGCCGAAGGTGCCAGAGCAGTTGTTCGTACGGGCGGGAACGCTCTTCGATGGCGTGACCGACACCCTACGGCGTGACCTGTTGATCGTCGCCGAGGGCGAGCGGATCGTCGAGGTGCGCGACTACCGCGCCGATCTCGTGCCCACCGGCGCCCGCTTCCTCGACGCTTCGGGCATGACCGTACTTCCGGGTCTCATCGATGCCCACGTGCATATGTTGGCGAGCGGCGAGCCGGGGGAGGATCGCTTCTTCACGGCGGCCGCCGAGGAGTCGATCGGTTCGTTCGCCCTGGCCTGCTACAAGAACGCCGTCGCGTCGATGAACGCCGGTTGGACCACCCTGCGTGACGTCGCGTGTCGCCACTTCGTCGACGTCGACGTTCGCAACGCGATCAACGCCGGCGACCTCGTCGGGCCGCGCCTCTACGTCAGTGGGTTGGGGATCACGTCCTCGTCGGGCCACATGGACTTCGACAAGTTCCTCGCCCCCCACGTGCGGTCGACCAGCCCGCGCGCCGTCGCGGACGATCCGACCGAGGCCCGCAAAGCCGTCCGCCTCAACCTGGCGCGCAACGTCGATCTCATCAAGTTCAACGCGACCCTTACGGAGCACGTGCGCCGCTACCGCGGCTACTGCGCTCCGGAGATGACGCGTGAGACGATGGCGGCCTTGATCGAGGAGTCCCACTGGCACGGCCGGCGGGTCACCGCGCACTGCTACGGGGGACCCGGCGCGACCTGGGCGATCGAGAGTGGCATCGACTGCATCGAACACGGCTTCTACCTCGAGGATGACCAGCTGCAGATGATGGCCGACCGGGGCGTCGCGCTGTGCCCCACGCTGAGCGTGCCGGGGCGGTTCCGGCAACACGGCCGCGCAGCGTTGGGCTACGGCGGCAACGTCGAGCTCCTCGAAGCGTGGCGGCAGAAGGCCGTGGGCGCAGCCTGGAACACTACGCGCCGCGCACTCGAACTGGGCGTCACCGTCATCTGCGGCGACGACGCGGCGATGCCGCACGTCCGCCACGGCGACAACGCGTTCGAGCTCGAGATGCTCGTCGAGGCTGGCATGACACCGCTCCAGGCGCTGAAGAGCGCGACCTCGATCGCCGCCGGCGTCATCGACTTCCCGGACGTGGGCGCGATCGAACCGGGCCGCTACATGGACCTCGTCGTGGTCGACGGCGACCCGTTCGCCGACGTCACGTTGCTTCAGGACCACGCCAAGATCCCGGTGGTCGTCAAGGGAGGTGACATCGTCGCCGACCGCCGCACCGTTCCCGCTTGACGCTTCCCGCCCCCCCACAGTCCGATGGAGGTCCCATGTTCCGAACGCTGTCCATCCTCGTCCTGACGAGCATGCTCGCCCTGGCCGCCGCCCAGACCGTCACGGTCGGCCTCTTCCAGGATCCGCCGAACCTCGACCCGGCCCGCTCCACCGCGACCTCGGAGTACGTCGTCCTGCAGCAGATCTTCGACACCCTGCTCACCTTCGATCCCAGCGGCGCGGTCGTGCCGAACCTGGCCACGGAGTGGTCGATCAGCGACGATGGGCTCGTCTACACCTTCACCCTGCGCCAGGGCGTCAGCTTCCACGACGGGACACCGTTCGACGCGAGCGCCATGAAGTACTCGTTGGACCGCGCCCGCACGCTCGCCGGCGGTGCCTTCGTCGAGCAACTCAGCAACGTCACCGCCGTGGACGTGGTCGACGACTTCACCGTTCGCATCACGCTCGGCCGGCCGCAGGGGGCATTCCTCACGTACCTGGCCGACCGTTCGAGCACGCCCGTCTCGCCGACCGCGGCAGATGCCGCCGGTGACGCCTTCGGGACCGCGCCGGTCGGCACGGGTCCGTTCCGCTTCGTCAGCCGCGTCCAGCAGGACAACATCACGCTGGAACGCAACCCCGACTACTGGGGAGGCGCGCCTGCGATCGAACAGGTGATCTTCCGATTCTTCCCGGACGGTGCCGTCCGCTACGCGAACCTCCGTTCGGGCGCCGTCGACCTCATCTACCCGATCGAAAGCCGCGATTACGTCACGGCGCAGAACGACGCGAGCATCTCGCTGATTCGGCAGCCGACCAACGGTTGGCGCATCCTCGTCATGAACACCACGAAGCCGCCGTTCGACAGCGTGGACCTGCGTCGTGCCGTTGCCGCCTCCCTCGACCGTGAGGCGATCAACCAGATCGTTTTCAACGGGCTGGAGTTCCCCGCCACCAGCATGATCCCTTCCGGCAGCCCGTTCTACGTGCCTTCCGACGACGCGCTGGTCAACGCTCAGCCCGAGGAGGCCCAGGCCTTCGTCGCGGCGAGCGGTGTCGGCAGCGTCACGCCGGTCCTGACCACCATCGCCCGCTCGCCCGAGGACCAGTTGACGCAGTTGATCCAGGCGATGGCCGAGCAGGGTGGTGTCGATCTGCGCATCGACGCCGTCGAGGTCGGCGAGTACCAGCGCCGGTACGGCGCACGCGATTTCGAGTTCCTCACGATGCAGTGGAGCGGCCAGGCCGACCCGGATGCCAACGTGACGAGCTTCCTGACCACCGATGGTTTCTGGAACTGGTCCGGTTACAGCAACGCACGGGTCGACGAACTCCTTGCCGCCGCGCAGTCCTCGAGCGACCAGGCCGAACGGGCGGCGCTCTACGGTGAGGCGATGGAGATCGTCCGCGAGGAGGTGCCGATCGTCTTCCTGACCAACCAGGTCCGGCTCGTCGGGACGACCGCCGACCTCGAGGGCGTCCGCCTGCTGCCGAACACGGGCATCCTCGTCCTCAAGGATGCGGTCCTGCGAGACTGAACGAGGACCGCTAGGCCGGCCGTGAACGGCCGCTGAAGGATGGGAGGTGGGTACGCCATGCCGATCGCGTTCATGTTGCGCCGCGTCGTCGCGGTCGTGCCCACCTTCCTGCTCGTCACGGTGTTGATCTTCGTGATGGTCCGCCTGTTGCCGGGCGATCCGGCGATGCTGATCCTGGGCGAGGCGGCGAACGCCGAGAACGTTGCCGCCCTTCGGCAGCAACTGGGTCTCGACCAGCCGATCCTGGTGCAGTACCTGCGCTGGTTCGGCAGCGCGTTGCGCGGCGACTACGGCGTCAGCAACTCGGGGGTTCCGGTCGCAACGTTGATCGGCCAGAAACTGCCGATCACCCTCCAGCTCACCGCGTACGCCATCCTCATCTCGGTCGTGTTCGCCTTCTTCGCTGGGATCGTCAGCTCGATGTTTCCCGAGCGCTTCATCGACCGACTCATCACGGTCGTATCGATCATCGGCATCTGCCTGCCGACCTTCTTCACCGGTATCTTGCTGATCTACGGGTTCTCGATCAACCTTCGCTGGCTGCCATCGAGCGGCTACGTACCGTTGGGGGAGGATCCCATCAGGAGCCTCCTGCACATGGTCCTCCCATCGGTCACGCTGGGCTTCTACTCGGCAGCCGTGCTCACGCGGTACCTGCGAACGAGCATGCTCGAGGTCTTCGACCTCGACTTCGTGCGAACCGGGCGCTCCAAGGGGGTCGGCGGACTGCGGCTCGTCTTCCGCCACGTGTTGCGCAACGCGATCATCCCGGTGGTCACCGTCCTCGGCCTTCAGCTCGGCGTGTTGATCGGGGGGGCCGTGATCACGGAGCAGGTGTTCGGCGTGCCCGGTCTCGGCAACATGCTCGTCGTCTCCGTGCTCAACCGCGACCTGGCCACGATCCAGGCGATCGCGCTGGTGACGGCCATCGCCGTCTTCGTGATCAACTACCTCGTGGACGTCGCGTACGCCTACATCGACCCACGGATTCGGTACTGAGGTGAGCGCCACCGACAACGTGACAGCGGTCCGCGGCGGCAACGCGCCCAAGGCTTGGAAGCGCTTCCGACGCAACGGCCCGGCGTTGGTCGCGCTGGCCATCGTCGTGGCGTTCGGCACCGTGGCGTTGCTCGCCCCCTACTTGGCGCAACACTCACCGCGCGCCATCTCCTACACGGCCATCCTCGAGCCTCCTTCGGCCCTCCACTGGTTCGGCACCGACGAACTCGGGCGGGACGTGTTCGCAAGGGTGGTCTTCGGTGCCCGGGTGTCGCTCGGCATCGGCTTCTCAGCCGTGTTCATCGCTTCGATCGTCGGCACCATCGTCGGGATCGCCTCGGGGTACCTCGGCGGCTGGTTCGATGAGATCGTCATGCGCGTCGTCGACGCCCTGATGGCGTTGCCCTTCCTGGTCCTCGCGATCGTGATCGCGGCGGTCCTCGGCGCGAACATGCAGAACACGATCCTGGCGGTGGCGATCGTCTCGATCCCTGCCTTCGCGCGGCTCGCGCGCGGCGAGACCATCGCGCTGAAGGATCGCGAGTTCATCCAGGCCGTGAACGCGCTCGGCGCCCGGTCGGTGCGGATCGTGCTCCGCCATGTGCTGCCGAACGTGAGCGGTCCGTTGATCGTACAGACGACCTTGGCGACCGCCCAGGCCATCCTCACGGAGTCGAGCCTCTCCTTCCTCGGGCTCGGCGTGCAGCCGCCGACGCCCGCCTGGGGCTCGATGCTCAACACCGCCAAGGGCTACCTGGAGACCGCGCCGTGGATGGCCCTGTTCCCGGGGAGCGCGATCTTCCTCGTGGTGCTGGCGCTCAGCCTCCTCGGGGACGGACTGCGCGAGGCGTTCAACCCCCGGGGCAAGACCTGAGCAGCGGTCCCGCCAGCGAAGGCACCGCCCCCCAGCGTGGCGACCGGGGGGCGGCGATGGCGTGGCTGGCGGAGAGGATGGGATTCGAACCCATGAAACGGTTTGACCCGTTTACCCGCTTTCCAGGCGAGCTCCTTCAACCACTCGGACACCTCTCCAGGCGTCTGGC
>Ga0180429_10001077_pt1 | contig 23611 bp, 21 predicted proteins | sample SS_ome_FD_132428 | JGI IMG/M metagenome (GOLD analysis project Ga0180429, IMG submission 132428) | Hypersaline lake sediment archaeal communities from the Salton Sea, California, USA - SS_1_S_1 metaG | ecosystem: Environmental > Aquatic > Non-marine Saline and Alkaline > Hypersaline > Sediment ...
GCGGGGACTACTGTGACTGGGCATCCTCTCCGGACGAGGCGTTCTGCTTCGCCTTTCTTTCCCGTACGTGAAGCTTTCCGTTCACGGGAAAGGCGTCCAGAAACAGGGTCAGGGACCCGTCCCGGTTCTCAAAGGCCGCGCCGACCTTGCACCAAACGGCCTTGTCCCAGCCTTCCTTCTCAACGATCGTGAATACATCCTTCATGGAACACCTCCCTTGTGGTTGTTAGTAAACATGGCCTGCCATGCCTTCGATGATGGATTGCCTTGCGTATCGATCCAGGATTCGGTACTGGATCGCCTCTGCGATGTGGGCCGAGCGAATGTGGACCGATCCTTCCAGGTCTGCGATGGTTCGGCTGACCTTGAGAATGCGGTGGTAGGCCCGGGCGCTTAGGCCCAGCCGATCAAATGCCGCCTCCAGGAGGCGGGCGCCTTTCGGCTCGGTCGGACAATGTTGGGCGACTTCAGGGGCCCCCATGCGTGCATTGCATCGCATCTCGATTCCCAGGAAGCGCTCTTCCTGTATTTTGCGAGCCTTTGCTACCTCACCCCGAAGCTTCGCAGAGGAGATCTCCGAAGAACCCCGGTGTGTGAGGTCTTTGTAGGGGACCCGTGCAACCTCAACGTGCAAGTCGATGCGATCCACCAGCGGCCCGCTCAAGCGGCTCAGGTATCGCTGTATGTCCGTCTCCTTGCATGTGCAGCTCTGGTCCCGGTCTCCGAGAAAGCCGCACGGACAGGGGTTCATGGCGCTCACGAAAAGGACCCGTGCCGGAAACCCGGCAGAGACCCCGGAACGCGCCACGGTGAGCGCACCTTCTTCAAGCGGCTGGCGAAGCTGCTCGAGCGCCTGGCGCCGGAATTCAGGCAGCTCGTCCAGAAAGAGCACCCCGTTGTGGGCCAAGCTGATCTCGCCGGGGCGCGGCAGGGCCCCTCCCCCGATGAGCCCGGCGTTCGTGATGTGGTGATGGGGAGCCCGGAACGGCCGGCGGGTGATCAAGGGCGTTTTCAACGGCAGTAGGCCCGCAACGCTGTGGATGCGAGTCGTCTCGAGGGCCTCTTCGAGGCACATGGGAGGCATCACCGAGGGGATCCTCCTGGCTAGCATGGTCTTGCCCGCTCCGGGCGGACCGATAAGAAGCAGATTATGATTTCCAGCCGCGGCGATGAGAACGGCCCTCTTTGCCAGGGACTGCCCCTTCACGTCCGCCAGGTCCGGTCCCCCTGCGGCGGGCCCGAGAAAGATGCTCTCTCGATCCACGGTCTGCGTGGGCAGCTCCGAGGCGCCCGCCATGAACTGGGTCGCCGCCGACAGGCTGGCAACGTAATGGACCTTGATCTCGTCCACCACAGCGGCTTCGTTTGCGTTCGGCTCCGGAACCACCACGCCCCGAAGACCCTCCTCCCTGGCCATCATGGCCAGGGAGAGAACCCCCCGGGTCGGCCGCACTAAACCATCCAGGGACAGCTCTCCCACGAAGAGAAGCTCCTGCAAGGCGGGGTGGTCCCACTCGTTCATGGCGCAGAGGATGCCGAGGGCGATCGGCAGGTCGAAGGCTGTGCCCGCCTTCTTCCGATTGGCCGGGGCCAGATTCACGGTGATCCGGCGCTGGGGAAAGGGGAAGCCGGTGTTCAGGATCGCGGTCCGGACCCGCTCCTTGCTTTCCTGCACGGCCGCCTCCGGAAGCCCGACGATCGAGAATTTGGGGAGCCCGCGGGTGGCCACGTCCACCTCCACCTGCACCAGGTAGGCATCGATTCCGAGGAGGGCCCCGCTCTTTACCGTGGCGATCATGGGATTCAGGGTATCTGCAAGAAGCTTACCAGGACGCCTTCCACATGGACGAGGCAGGGTATGTGGACGTCGGCAGATCCTGCCCCACGGCGCTGTCAGGCCTGCCTGGACAAGATCGGGGAAAGGATAATCATGTGCGGTGTTTGTGTGGAGAATGCGGAAGCTTGTTAACACCCTCCGTCAGGGTGAGAGAAAAGAAGCAGGTTTCCCCGATGGTTCGAGACGTCACCAAGGATGCACAGAGAACGCCGCTGGCCACTGGTTTCAGCGTGAAGACGGGCGGTTGCAGCCAGAAGTCCGAGGCCTTCGCTCGCCTGCTACTGTCCAATGTCCAGACTTGACCCCTTTCTCTGTCCGCCTGAATAGAGAGGGTTATCGAAGCAGCAGGTCCAGGAACCAGAGGCCGCCGCGAAACAGGCTGACCATGGGCTCCTCCTCCGGAGGTTCGGACGGCTCCGGAGTCTGGAAGGCCTCATACCAGGGGTCCTGCTCGTCCAGGTGGACGATGCCGTCCAGGGAATAGGCGTGGATGTTTTCGAGGCCGGCCACTTTTGCAGCGCCTACCTGTGCACGCACCTCGTCCACATCGGTAATCCCCTCTCCCTCGACCATGCCTCCGTGGGCGATTACGCCGAGGTCGATGGCCGCCTTGTCACCGTACATCTCGTCGGCATCCGCGGCGTACGAGTAGACGAGGTCGGCGGAAAGCTCGGTCCCTAGAAGCCGGCTGAAGGTGGTGGTGTAGGCCATGAAAGAGAACTGGTCCCAGGGCACGCTGTGCACGGGTATGTTCAGTACGTCCTGGATCAGCGCGTCATCGTCCCCGACATCGTCGAGCACGATCGGGATCGTCACCACCATCACCTTGAAGCCCATCCCATGCAAGACGTCGACCATGTCTCCATATTTCGCAAGGGCCTCCTCGTAGGCGGCGGCATCTCGATTGTCGAAGAGTAGATCGAAGGCGCCGGCGATATCGCCCTGTTCGAACCGTTCGATCAGAGTGGTAAACATGGCGAGATCCGGCTCCATGTCCACCACGATCCACTCGATCGCCCAGCCGGAGGCGCGGATCCACTCTGCCAGACGAACCGCCTCGGCATGGAAGAGATCCACGTTCTTCTCGTTCGGCCAGTAGCCGTCCTCCTCGGGCAGGGTGAGCCAGGCCCGCACTTCGAGGCCCCCGCAGGCAGCCTCTTCAAACAGGGAAGCGAATCCGGGATCCCCGATGTCCACGTTACGGATGTTCTGATAGAGCCCGATGGAGTGCCGCTTCAGGTCGGGGATCTGCGCGATCACCTCCTCAGGTTCGAGAAATTCGCTCCAGAGCCCGTACGGCGTTGGGACCACCTGTCGGCAGCCTGTTCCCTCCGGGTTGAGCTCCGCTTCATCGTCCCCGCAGGAACCAAGAAAGAGGATGGTCAGGACCAGTGCAAATATGTAAAGACGCCTCATGTCGCAGTGCCTCCCCGTGGCCGTCATTCCCACGAAGCCTGTTCCGGATTCCCGCCGCAGTCTGTCCCCGCGAAGGCGGGGGCGGGAATGATGCAGAGATACCGGTTGCTCCTATCCGGTTCTACCAATAGCGGCATGGCGTTTCAACGCCTTTTCCGTCATCCCCCTTGTTATTGCCGCCCATTTCCCGTATGAACCGACATATGGCCAACTTCTTCCTCCGCGACGATACCAGACTGCTGAACATTGCCCACAGAGGGGGTGCGGCGGTCCGCCCCGAGAACACGATCCTTGCCTTCCGGCATGCCCTCACGCTCGGGGCGGTGGCCCTCGAAGGGGATCTGCACGCGACAAGGGACGGAGTGGTGATCGTCTCGCACGATGCCACCGTGGACCGCACCACGAACGGGCGAGGCCATATCAAGGAGATGAGCTTCGAGGAACTGAGAGGCCTGGATGCGGGCTACCGGTTGAGCCGGGACGGAGGCGTGACCTATCCTTACAGGGGCGTAGGGGTGCAGGTCCCCACCCTCGAAGAGGTCTTCAGCGATCCGGTCCTGGCAAGGACCCCCATGATCCTGGAGATCAAACAACAAGAGCCGAAGATCATTGACCCGGTGCTCGATCTCATCCGGGCCTACGGGATGGAGGACCGACTCGTCTTCGGGTCCTTTCATCAGGCTTGCCTGGAACAAGTCCGGGCAAGGGCCGTCCAGCGAGGGATGAACGTCTTGACCTCCCTCGCCGCCGAGGAGGTGGTCACCTTCTTTCTGACCCCGCTGGAGGCGATGGCCCGGGGCGACTATGTGCCCCCGGGGAAGCTGCTGCAGGTGCCGGTCGAGCATGACCTCGAAGGAGAGAAGATCCAGGTCGTGAGCGCGGAGTTCATGGAGAAGGCGAGGGCCGCGGGTCTCGGGGTGCAGGTCTGGACGGTGAACGACCCGGCAGAGATGCGGTGGCTTGCCGACGAGATGAAGGTGGCCGGCATCATGACCGACGACCCTGGACTCCTTCAAGAGGTAATCAGCGAACTTGGCCGCGCCTAGGCGGGTAGGGGGGCAGGGTGTGAGAAGAGAAAGCCCTGGCCCAGCCGGGCGCCGTTCTGGCGCAGGTAGTCCTTTTCCTGCTCCGACTCCACGCCCTCCGGGATGATCTCGATCTGCTGCCGGTTGCAGAAGGCGCGGAACTGGCGGAAGATCCTCTGCTTGGCCGTGTCGTTGTGGATATCTCTCGTGACCGTGATGTCCGTCTTGATGTAATCCGGCTCGAGCTCCAGGATCGTCCGCAGGCTCAGGGTGCCTGCCCGCGCATCGTCCACGGCCAGGTTGTAGCCTCTGGCCTTGAAGTAATCGGCCGCCTCGCGGAATTTCGGGTACTCCCGGATCCTTCTCTTTCGGGTGACCTCCAGGACGACCCTCTCCGGCACGAGATCCTCGGCAGCCCTGTCACAGAACTCCCGGAACATGGGGTTCGAGAAGCTGCTCGGACTCACGTTGAAGAAGACCTTCTTCGAGTCCGGGATGCGTCCCGCCACCTTCTGGAGCTTTCTCAAGCAGATCAGATCCAGGACCAGTTCCATGTCCAGCTTCCGGGCCAGGCTGAACAGGATCACCGGGCTCTCGAAGTAGGTCTCCAGTGGCCCCCGCACGAGCGCTTCGTATCCGAAGGTATAACCCGTGTCCAAATGCACGATCGGCTGGAAGTGGATCTGCAGGGACTGGGCCTGGACGATCTCCCGAAAACGCTTGAAGTGCTCGGACAGGGCCTGGGTGACCGGCCTCGGCCCGGAAACCGGTTTCGAGCGGACCTCCTCGGGTCCGGGGCGTTCGCCTTCCGGGGTGACCGACGGCAGGGAGGTCAGTGATCGTCTCCTTTCTTTCACCCACAGGCTTCTCTGTTCCTTCTTGGCGAGGGCGAGCAGCTCCGACCCCTGCTCCACGATCCGGGCCACGTGTCCCGGCCGGCCCGCCTCGTGGGTGATGACGGCTATGGAGAGGAAGATCCGCTTGTGAGACGTCTCCTCTCCGTTCCGGTTCTGCGTGAGGATGTAGCCGTTCTCCAGGTCGGAGGGTTCGTAGAAATCCGGGATGGACTGTTCGAAACGCTCCACGATCTGTGAACAGAGCCCTTCCGCCCGATCCGGATCGGTGACGAGCACGAAGTCGTCTGCCCCCAGGTGTCCGAAGAAATCGAGATACCGGCCGGCCGCCTGGAGCACCTCGACGACCCCCCTCGAGATCTTCCGCAGGAGTTCGTCGCCCCGGGCATACCCGTATCGCTGGTTGAAGTGCCGGAACTCGTGGATGTCGAGGAAGCAGATGGCAAAGGGGCGGCCCTTCTCGAGCGTTTCCTGTATCTTGCGGTAGACCGCGTCGTAGCCGGGCAGGCCCGTTACGGGGTGGCAGTTGAACCCCATGGTGCCCTGTCGCAGGATTTGCCGGATCCTTCCGTCCAGTTCTCGTATGGAGACGGGCTTGTGCAGGTAGTCATCCGCACCCGACTCCCTGGCTGCCAACTCGCCTTCCAGCAGGGGCTCATAATCGATCAGGATGAGGGGGATGTGCCGCAGGACCAGGTCGTTCTTCAACTCCGCACAGAACAGCAGGCCGTCCATGTCCGGGAGTCTTCTGGCCAGGAGGATCACATCGGGAGAGGACTGATAGATCTTCTCCATCCCCTCCCGGGCACCCCGGGCGTGGGACACGTGGTAGTCGTTTTTGATCAACGGGTCTGTGAGGTCTTGCTGGGCTGCCGGGTCGCTGTCGATCAGGAGAATGTGCGCGTTCTTCGGGTACATTCGAGACCGGAGAATTCCTTCATGTTTTTTAACCGGTAGTTAATAATTCTAGAAGAAGAAATACATGTTTTATCAAGGATGGGAGTCGGGTTTATTTTATATAACGCCGAGTTTGAGCTCAATGAAGTAACATAGAGCGAAAGGACTGTCAACGAAAAAGGACAAAAAGCTCGCAGGCCCTCGAAAGACGCGGGATCGAAGTCTCTAGATCATCCTGGGTTGTATGTCTTCGTCGGGGCACGCGGCCGTGTGAAACGTCTCGTGGCGATCTCCATCCGTGCACGCGACCTCGGCCACGAGACCCTGTGGAGCGTCGCTGTACCGGACCGCTAGGCCCGCGGCAAACCGGAGTGCATCCTCGGAAGGGGGAGGCGGGGCCGGCACGAGGACCACGGGCCCGGGGAAGCCATTCACCCAGAGTCGGAAATCGCCCCTTTCCCAGAGGGCCTCCAGCCGGTTGTTCTCCTCCTCTCTTCTTCCTACGATTACTTTGCAGTCTTCGCCCCAACGGATGTGTCGGCCGACCTTGAGCAACTCCAGGTCCCGGCGGCGAGGGTCCGGCCTTTCCTTGAGGAGATCCTTCAGGCGTTTCGAGAAGTGTGGCTCCGTGAGGAGGCAGCCGCCGGCGGGCTTGGGATAGTCGGAGAATCCGAAGTGGGCCGCCAGCGCCATCTGTCGCTTCCTGGAGCGGCCCTGAATGTCCTCCAGGCGGGATCGATCCACCCAGCCCGCCTTTTCCGGGGCCGTTTCTTCCAGGAGCTTCGCGCTCAGGGGTCGCACGATGACGTCCTCGCAGCCGGAAAGGTGGCCTACCGCCCGCAAGGCGCCCTTGGTCTGGCTGAAAGGCCGCTCCCCCAGGACTTCACCCGAGAAGAGGAACCGGGCCCCGTGGGCCGCCAGCTTCTGCGCCGCCAGGCGGAACATCAACGCGTGGCAGTCGATACAGGGATTCATGTTCTTGCCGAACCCGTACTTCGGGGCCTTCATGAGTTCCATGTACCGCTCGGTGATCTCCCACACCTCGAGCTGGATTCCGACTTCCTTGCTGGACTTGATCGCCTGTTCCGGCCCGAAGAAGGGCGTGGCGAAGGCATAGCCGATCACCTCGATATCCTGCTCTTGCAGAAGCTTCACCGCGAGCATGCTGTCCAGCCCGCCGGAAAAGAGCCCGATGGCTTTCACTTTGTCACCCATTCCCCCTGCCCCCTTCTTCCCCTGAAATCTCTGCAATTAGGTATTAGGTATAAGGTATTAGCTCCCGACCCTTCCCCCAATGTTTCGTTGCGCTTTGTCTGACCCCTTGCGGTCGGCCTTGCCAATCGCCACTGTTCTCTCTTGGATGCCGCTTCTATCAAAACCTCTCACAAAAGAGAAGTAGGGCGGCCGGTCGGCGGCCGGCCGATGTCTGGATTCGGCCGGACAAAGGGGTTATGTTAGGACCCGAGAAGGGAGTCCGGGATGCCGGTGGGTATGACACTGTATCTGAAGTCTTTGAGCGACGAGCCTCCCGTGTCCTTCAACCGGGAGTGGACGGACAGGCTCCTGGGCGAGATCGCCTCTCGGGCAGGGGTGCCGGAAGAGGCGTTGCAGACGAGGCCGACCCCGTATTCGATCTCTTCTCCTCTGCCTGCAGAGGGCCGGCGGCCGGCAAGTGAAGAGAGTTCAGACGAAGGGGGGCGGTTTCGGCTGCGACTGAGTTGGCTCGCCGATGGGGATCTGAAAGGCCTGCTCGATTGGGCCGGGTCCCTGAGGATCGACCCGGCGTGGGTGGAGACGAAGAGGGGTCGGGTGCTGCTCGAAGACGCGATGGTTTCGCCCACACTCAACCAAAGGTGGAACCGCTGGGTGCCGTACGGCCGGTTGTACGAGGAGGCCTCCGATTGCCTTCGGCTCGTGACCCTGAAGTTCTACTCCCCGACGACCCTGGAGAGATCCGGGCACCCCTATCCGCTCCCGGACCCGTGCGGGATTTTCCTCGGATACTCGAGAATATGGGACGCCTTTTCCGGGATTGCCCTTGCGCAGGGCCTGCGGGAGGCAATCGAGGAACACCTGCTTCTCCTGGATTTCCGTATTCAGAGGCGCCTTTCCGCAGATGACGAAGGAGCCGTGCCGGGATTCGTCGGCTCGGCCAAGTTTCGACTGGCGGGCCGGCATCCCGAATCGATCCTCAAGGGACTGAACGCGCTGGCCGATTATGCCTTTTACTGCGGGACCGGAATCGGCACGGAGCGTGGTATGGGCTTGACACGGAGAATCCTGGAAAGCGGAGAACGACGGTGAAAAAGATGCCGGCGCTCAGCCAGGAGGCCATCCGGCTGCACAGGGAGTCCTATGTGGTCGACCTGCACGTGGATACGCTCTACATACAGAGGATCTACGGGTATGACCCGGCGCGCAGGCACAGGCCCCGGGTCCCCTATTCCCCCTTCTTTAATCACGCCGACCTGCCTCGCATGATTCAAGGGTCCATCGATGGAGTCGGCCTGGGGATCGTGCTCTTTCCCATCTTCACCTCCCGCGCCCATCGGGCTCGGATCGTCTCCCGCACGGTCTCGGACCTGTTGAATTTGGCGGACCGGACGCGGCAGGTCAGGCTGGTCCGGACAGCGAGGGATTTTTTCCGGGCAAGAGAGGCCGGGGAGGTCGGCGCATTCCTGGGCATCGAGGGGGCCCACGCCGTGCGGGGCGATCTGGATCTCCTGGAGCGATACCATCGCTGGGGGGTCCGGTACATGACCCTGACCCACTTTTCCGCGAACGAGGCCGGGGCCCCTGCCAGGGGGTGGGGTGTGAAAAAGGAGCGCGGCCTGACGCGGTTCGGGATCGATTTGATCGAGGGAATGAACGACCTGGGGATGGTGGTCGACCTCGCCCACATCCGTCGTGACGGCTTTCTGGAGGCGGCTCGAAGGAGCCGCACGCCCGTGATCGTGTCGCACACCGGCGTCACCGGGGTCCACGAGCTCTGGCGGAACATCGACGATGTTCAGCTAAAGGCCGTGGCCGATACAGGGGGCGTGGTGGGGGTGATCTACAGCCCGGAGTTTCTCACGGGCCGTTTGCGCGCCCCGGTGGATGCAGTGGTGGACCACCTGGAGCACATCTGCAAGACGATCGGCTGGCAGCATGCCGCCCTGGGAAGCGACATGGACGGAATGATCCCCTCCCTTCCGGAAGGGATTCGGGATATCACAGATACGGTTCGGGTCACGGACTGCATGCTTCGACGGGGTTTCTCCGAGGAGGCGATCCGGGGAATCCTCGGCGAGAACAGCCTGCGGGTGTTTTCAACGGTGTTCCCGTAAGAACCTGTCGAGAAGCTTCCACCTCCTTCATCCAGATCATCTTCCAAGGCGAAAGGGCAAAGGCGAAAGGGATGGATCAAGTATTGAAGGGGGAATCAAGGAGAGCTTCCCCATAAGCCGGCCGCTTTCCCCGAGATTGACCTCTTCAGAACATAGACCTTCCCTTGACCCTTTGCCCTTTTCCCTTTCGCCTATCTTCTCTCGAAGTGACGCAGCAAAGCCCAGAGCAGGGCCATCTCTGCCCTGGTGGGAGACGCTCGAACCAGCAGGCGTTCGAGGCGTCTCAGGGCGGTCTGGTCCTTCGCCGTATCCCCGGACAGAAAGGCCGTTTCCTGCAGGAAGGCCTCCGCCTCCTCTGTAAACCGGCGCAGCGCCCTGGGCGAGGCGGGACGCGGCTCGGTTCTCTGTATGCCGCTGGAAGGCCCACGGGCAAGGACGTAACAGATCAAACCCACCGCGTGAGAGAGATTCATGGAGGGGCAGTCGTTGCGGGTCGGGATACGCAGGAGCCAGCGGCAGAGGGAGAGTTCCTTCACGGGCAGGCCTCGGTCCTCCGGGCCGAACAGGATTGCCGTGGGCCGCCAATCCCAGCTTGCGGTCAGCGTGTCCGCCAGCCCTTCGGGGTCCATGGCCTCCCGCCAGCGAGAACCCTTGCGGGAAGTGGTGCCGATGACCATCTCGATCGGACGGAGGGCTTCTTCGAGCCCGGTGTGGATGGAGGCAGCCTCCAGGACATCCTCGGCGCCGTGGGCCATCCGGAATGCATCGGGTTCTTTCCGGGGGTCCTGGGCCGATACGATTCCCAGCCTTCGAAACCCGAGGTTCTTCATCACCCTGGCCACGGAGCCTACGTTCCCCGGGTACAAGGGTCGCACGAGCAGGATGCGGACCGATTCGGTGAGCTTCGTTGACATTTGGAACGGGTTGTTTTACCTTGATATTTTACTATTCTGGGAAGCCATTGGAGCAATCTCTACCATAATTCCTGCAAGCCTTCCAACCCACGCCGTCGGGGTCAGCCGTGCCTCCGCAGAAACCCAGCATAAGAGACGCAATCGAGGACCCGCCGATTCGTGCGCGCACCAGGACGGAGGGAGTCCTCTGGGTCCCCGGGCTCCTGGTGCTTCTGCTGGCAGTATTCATGACCTTTTTCGAGCAGTATTTCCTGCCGGTTCGTGTTCCCCGCGTCGGAGAACCTTCTCCCCAGGCCATACGCGCACCGTACGATTTCGTCTTCAACGAAGAAGCGGCGCTTCAGAAGGTCGTTGAGCAGGAGTTGAAGGATTTTGTCCCCATCTACGTTTATGATTCGGCTAGATCCAGGCAGACCCTGGCGCGATGGGAGGAGTTTTTCAACGGGCTCGAGCTGTGCCGCGAGACCGCCGGGGAGAGCGCCAAGAAGGCGCGTGCATGCCTGAGGGAGCAGCTGAGCCCAGGGACGGGCGCGGAGGCCGGGGCGGCGATCCTGCGGTATCGGCACCTGGACAAGGTGGAGGGCCTGCTCACGACCTCCCTGCGAGAGTTGCTCGATGCCGGTATTCTGTCCGATACGGAGATGCCGGAGGGGTTCTCGAGCCTTCGCCTCCGCTCGACAGGAAATCCTGAGCTGCGAACCATCGCCGTCTCCGAGGTGAACCTGCTCTCGGGTGCGCGAAGGATCCTTGAGGAAAGGCTGGAACTACTCGACCTGAGCCCTGTCCTGCGGGAAGCCCTGCTGCAGAACCTGGGTGACCTGCTCGAGCCGAACATCGAGTACTCGGCCGAAAACCAGGAACTCCTTTCTGCGATCCGGAGTCGGGGATCGGAAAAGAAGCGAATCATCTATCAGAGGGGCGACCTTCTCGTCCCCCGGGGACAGATGGTCACGTTGCTGGACGAGTACCGGGTACAGGACTGCGTGGACAAGCGGTCGAGGCCGGATCCGCTGTTGGCGGGAGCAGGGTCTTTTCTGCCCTTCTTTCTCCTTACGCTTGTCTTCCTGGTCGCGGCGAGGAGGTGGGTGTGGGGGGACCGTCCGCAGGCACAGCAGTATCTGCTTCTGTTCTTCGTCATCATCTCTGTCCTGCTGCTCGCCAAGGCGCTCTATCTCTTCACGAACCTGGATGGTGTGGCCATTCCGGTGGGCGCCAGTGGGCTGGTGGTGGCCCTCCTGCTGGAGTTGCCCGCGGCACTGCTGGCCGTTGCGCTGACGTCCATTTACGCCTCGTTTCTGACCACCTTCGATATGGGTCTCTTTCTGTACTACCTGATCGGCGGCGCTCTGCTCGTGCTGTGTGTGGCACGCACGAGCAGCAGGATCGGGCTGTTCTTCTACTCGCTTCTGGTCGGAGGGGTCAACGTTCTCCTCCTTTGCTGCGTGATCCTGCTCCGGGACGCCTTTCCGAACCAGGCCTTGATGATCGACCTGGCGCCCCAGGCCTTCCTGAGCGCCCCCGGCGCATGGCTCATAGCGGTGTTGGTTGCACCCCTGGGTGAAAAGCTCTTCGGCCTGGCTACGGCGGATCGGCTTCGTGACCTTACCGACCTGAACCATCCCCTGCTGAAGAGACTCCAGGAAAAGGCGCCGGGAACCTACTATCACAGCCTCGGGGTGGCCAACCTCGCGTGTGTGGCGGCTGAAGTCATCGGTGCGGATGTGCACCTGGTCAGGGCCGGTGCCTACTACCATGACATCGGGAAGATCGTGCAACCCGAGTTCTTCATCGAGAATCAAAACAACAGGGAGAACCCTCACGACGCGATGGACGCGAACTCCAGCTGCGAGCTCCTCAAGTCGCATGTGCGGGACGGCATCGAAATCGCGGAACAGTACCGGTTGCCTCAGGCCGTCATCGATTTGATTGCAGAGCACCACGGGACCACCGTCCTGGAGGCCTTCTACTCGAAGGCCAAGAAGGACCAGCCGGGGGTGGATTGCAGCCCCGACTTCTTCCGGTACGGGGGCCCGAAGCCCCGAAGGGTGGAATCGGGGATCCTGATGATAGCGGATGTCGTGGAGGCTGTGGGCCGGCTCCTGACGACGACGGACGCGGTCGAGGTCCGCCGGGAGGTGCACGAGGTGGTCGTCAAGAAGTTTGATGACGGGCAGTTCGATCAGTGTGGGTTTTCCACGCGGAGCCTGGCTCGAATGGAATCAGCGATCGCCCAGACGCTTCTCCGGATCCTCCACAAGAGGATCGACTACCCGGCCGCGGAAGTCGAGAAGTAAGACACGTTCACTCTTTTGCCTTGACCCTTTCGTCTTTCGCCTTGCGGCGAAAGCCGCATTAGGAGGTAGACATGCTGACACAATTGGAGAGTGCCCGAAAGGGTATTCTGACCGACCAGATGAAGCGGGTGGCGGAGGATGAGGGGATGGACGTGGAGAAGCTTCGATGGGGTATTGCAGAGGGAAAGATCATCCTCCTGTGCAACAACCGGCATGAGAATGTCGAGCCCCTCGCCATCGGGCAGGGCGTCCGCACCAAAGTGAACGCGAACATCGGAACCTCGCGGGACAGCGCGGATCTGGAGTCCGAGAAGGAGAAGGCCCTTCGGTCCTGGAAGGCCGGGTCCGATACCTTGATGGACCTGAGCACGGGCGGGGACATCGACCTCATCCGAAAAGAGATCATGAAGACAACACCCCTTCCGATTGGAACGGTCCCCTTTTATCAGGCCGCCATCGAGACGGTCGCCAGGGGCGAGCGGCTGGTGGACATGGAGGCGGACACCCTGTTCGAGGTCATCGAGAAGCACGTCCTCGATGGCGTCGATTTCCTGACCGTCCACTGCGGCGTCACCCTCCTGTCCAAAGAGCGATTGGAGGCGGAGGGCCGTCTGATGGACGTGGTGAGCCGTGGGGGGTCCTTCCACATCGAGTGGATGGTATCCCAGAAGAAAGAGAACCCGCTGTTCGAGCAGTTCGACCGCCTGCTGGAGATTGCCCGCGCCTGTGACGCAGCCTTGAGCCTTGGGGATGGCTTCCGGCCCGGCTGCGTGGCGGATGCAACCGACCGCGCGCAGATCCAGGAGCTGATCGTTATCGGGGAATTGGCGCAGCGGGCCCGGGAGGCAGGGGTTCAGGTCATGATCGAGGGCCCGGGGCATGTGCCCCTGGATCAGATCACAACGAACGTGATGCTCGAGAAGAAGCTCTGCAATGGAGCGCCCTTCTACGTGCTGGGGCCCATCGTGACGGACATTGCGCCCGGTTACGATCACATCACCGCGGCCATCGGCGGTGCATTGGCAGCTTCGGCCGGCGCGGATTTTCTCTGTTACGTCACCCCCTCGGAGCATCTCAGGCTGCCCACGCCACAGGATGTCTGGGATGGGGTCATGGCCTCGCGGATCGCGGCCCACGCGGCAGACCTGGCCAAGGGGCTTCCGGGTGCGCACGAATGGGACCGGAGGATGGCGGAATGCAGGAAGAAGATGGACTGGAAGGGCCAGATCCGGGAGTCCATCGATCCTGAGAAGGCAAGCGAAATGAGGGGCAGCAGCCTTCCCGAGGATGAAGACGTCTGCACCATGTGCGCCGAGTTCTGCGCGATCAAGAAGATGCGGGAGGCAGGCTTCGTGGAGCAGGAGGATACCAACTAGCCGGTCGGTTCCTGCAAAATATCATCGGGTTCCCAGCCATCCGCCTGTTTCGGACCTGCGTGAAAAGGGCAATGGGCTAAGTCCTTGGAAAAAGGGCTCGTTTTGCCCTCCAACCTCGACTCGAATCGCATCGGATGTATCCTTTCCAAAAGGCGCTTTAAAAAAAGATAAAAAAACCTTGACACAGCGTGTCCAGAGCACTATATTGTGAAAAATGAATACTGATTCATTATTCATTTTTCAGATCGCCCTTAGGAATCAGTGAGTTAGTAAGTAAATATAACAATCGTTCCACTTATTGTTGCGTTTTATTTAACCCCAACGATTAGCGATTCCTGATAAGGAACCCGAAGGAGGACCGACCATCATGTACTCGTCTCTCCCCGCCGCCAAGCTTGTCAATGGCGCCACGTCAGGCGCCGAGGTCGAGACATCCCCGATCTTGATCGAGTTGACCAAGAAGAACCATTTCTGTCGCTTCCTGGAAAAAGAAATGAGAACGGCCAAGACCGAAGCGGAGAAAGAGGCGGTTCAGACGATCCTCTTGAAGACCAAGATCGAGATTCGGACGATTGAGAAGAAGTGGAAGAGATCCCAGGCCGCCCTCCATCAGACGAGTCGTTCCGCCTCGAAGAAGGTGGCCGACGCCTACCCGCCTCAGCGAATGCAGTAGCTGCGAATCGACTGCCCGGAAACGGTCCTGTCAGGAGACTCTCCCCTCCATGGGCCGTTTCCGGCGAGCCAAGCTCGACTCTTCATCCCCCCTGCGTGCCGAAGAATCTTTCTCCGGTTTGTCCGGAATCTTCTTGACATCAGTCGAGCAAAGACCAAGAATACCAACAGGTGGCCTTCCCGTACTTCCCGAGAAAAGGCAGGACCTTTCCCATGGAAGAAAGAGAAAAGAGACAGACCACCCGCATCCCTGTTCCAGTCTACCTCGAGGCCTTCACCGAGTCCTTCCCTGTCGGCATTCTCAAGAATGTGAGCGAAGAGGGGATGTTCATCCAGTCGACAGAACCCAAGGAGGTCGGGACCCGCATGGACTTGAGTCTCAAGTTGCCGGGTTCGGAAGAAAAGATACAACTGACCGCCGAGGTTGTCTGGGTGATCTACCCTCCATCCTTCCCTGAGACGGGCGAGATGTTTCAGCCGGGGAAGCCGGTAGCCGACAATCCGGGCATGGGACTCCGCATTCTTTCCGCATCCACCCGGGACCTGGTTTCCCTGGAGGGGTTCCTCAGGGAACCCGAAATCGCCGGAACCGGGTAGCGGACGGTTGTCCCTCGATCCCTTCCCTCCCGACAGATCTCGATCGGACGAGTTGTTTGGTCTCGAAGAGAAGGGACCGGCATGAAGGAAGCCGAAGAGGGCCACGTACCCTCGTTTGATGGGACCCGAATCTACTACCGGGCAGAAGGGGAGGGGTTTCCCCTGGTTGCCTGCAATGGGGTTCTCTGCTCTTCCGGTTACTGGCTCTATTTCAGACGCTTCTTCCGCAACCACTCGCGGGTGATCTGCTGGGACTATCGTGGCCACGGTGGTTCAGAGCTTCCCACCCACCTGTCCCGCATCAGCATCGGCGCCTATTGCCGGGACTTGAAAGCCGTACTCGACAAACTGGAGGTTGAGAAGGCGGTCCTGCTCGGACACAGTATGGGCGTCCAGGTGATCCTGGAGTTCTATCGCAGGTATCCGGAAAGGGTTGCAGCACTCCTTCCGGTTTGCGGAACCTCGGCCCACGCCTTTCGAAAGTTCTACGGGATGCCATGGACGGAGCGATTCCTTCCTCCGGCACTGCGGGCCGGAGAGAGGCACGCAGATGCGGTGGCCCGGATCCTGAAACCGCTGTTGCGCAGCCGGATCCCGGATCCTCTCGCCCGTCTGGGCGGTGCCGTCAACTGGTACCTCTGCCCAAGGGAAATCATGGAGGACTACTTCCGGCACATGGCCTCCCTGGATTTTCGCCTGGCGGCTCGCGCCTTGTTGGCCATGGAGGAGCATGTCGCAGAGGATGTCCTCGAAACGATCCGAGTCCCCACGCTCGTCATTGCGGGCGAAGATGACCGGTTCACGCCCCTGAGTGTCATGGAGAAGATGTGGCGAAGCATTCCGGGCGCGGAGTTCCTCGTCATCCCCAAGGGCACGCACACGGCCCTCGTGGAGAACCCGCTCCTCATGAACATGAGGATCGAGCTTTTCCTGCGGGACCACTTCCATGAGTGCGGCGCTAGCCCAGTGTCTTTCGGAGATGTTCTGCGGCGCTCGCCACAGACGCCCGATCCTTGCTCTCCACGACGATCTTCACCCGATAGCCCGTCTCCCCCCATGTCGGGTACGAGCCGATCTTGATGGATGGAAACCGGACGAGGGTCTCGGACAGAAGGTCAGCGATCTGCGACTCAGGCAGCTGGGAGACGATTTCTTCCGTGTAGTAGGGCCGTGTTCGGAAGTGCTCCTTGATTCCTTCGAACTTCTGTCGAAATAGCTCCGGGACTCCGGGGAACAGGTAGATGTTCTCTATGGAGAGAACCGGGAAGGACATCTCGTCGAGAAGATGGAGTTCCGCTCCCTCCGGGATCTCGGCCATCCTGAGGCTCGCCTCCTGGAGTTTGTCTCCGTAGAATTCCCTGATCTTCTTCTCCAGGAAGGGGTGCCGTACCACCGGGACCCCCAGGGCCAGGGCCACGCCTTCCACCGTGACGTCGTCGTGGGTGGGGCCCAGTCCACCCGAGGTGAAGATGTGGTCGAAACTGCCTCGAAAGCGATCGAGCGTCTCCCGGATGATCTCTTGTTCATCCGGGATGACGATGGCTCGCATCAGTCGGATCCCGAGTTCCCGCAGGGCCTGTGCCAGGTAGTGGAAGTTCGCATCCCGAATGCTGCCCGACAGGAGCTCGTTCCCGATTCCCACATAGGCAGCGGTGATTTCCTTTTGTGCGTCCATGGTGACAGATTACAGCAACCGCTCGCGTATTTACAGTCCTTGGGGGCACCCATCGTTGCGGCCGGAAGGGCTGACGTGGTATCCCTGTTAGATAACTGAGAAAGAGATAGAACACCTGCAAGCCTTGCTTTTAGGTATGAATACCTAATACCAATGCACCAAATCGGAGCAAGTGAGCTGCCATTCGCTCAAGCGGCGGTGACGTGAAGAATCATTTCATTGATTGCAGGGGCCTCGAGGTTCATGCGGTCGAATGGGCCGGCCCCACCGACCAGACGGTCCTCCTGCACCATGGATTCCTCGATCAAGCCCGGTCCTGGGACCCGGTTGCCGAGGTTTTGGCGGAGAGGTATCGGGTGATCGCCGTCGACGCAAGGGGACACGGGGACAGCGGCTGGATCGGCAAGGGAGGGTATTACTATTTCCAGGACTACGTGTTCGATCTGACGGACGTGCTCGACGCCCTTGTGGAGGGCCCGGTCATCCTGGTGGGGCATTCGATGGGCGGTATGGTGTGCTCCCTGTTTGCAGGCACATACCCGGAACGCGTGAAGGCCCTGGTTTCGATCGAGGGGGCCGGTCCTCCGGGCCTTCAACCCTCGGACGCGCCCGCCCTCATGGAAGGGTGGATCTCGGCCGTCCGCGACGCCCGCACGAAAAGGGCCCGACCCTTGTCAGGGGTCGAGGAAGCAGCGCAGAGGCTGCAGTTGTACAATCCGCGGATCTCCGAAGCCTTCGCCCTTCACCTGGCCGCCCACGGAACGAGGGCGGCGGAAGACGGTGGGGGGGTCGTCTGGAAGTTCGACCCTGTGCACCGTACGCGTGGGCCCCAGCCTTTCTATCTCGAACAGGCAAGGGCCTTCTGGGTGCGGGTGACCGCGCCCATGCTGCGCGTACGCGGTGAGCTGAGCCCCTTCCGGTGGGATGGGTCGGAGAACCGGGAATGCGTCTCCTCTGCGCAGAGAGTCGAGATCCCGGGAGCCGGCCACATGGTGCACCATGAGCAGGCGGACCGACTTGCAGAAGCCATCTTGACGTTCTTGGACAGGCTTGCCGAATAGGTAGGGTGTTTCCGCCACGAGCCTCCATTTCGTCGTCGAATTTGGGCACGGGCACGCACGCGGGCACGGGCACGAAAAGAACTTGCCATCTCAACACTACCAATCGAGATGGAGAGATGATTTGCCGGAAATTGGAGCAGAACTCGTGAGTCGACCATGGGCAAGGCCCCTCAGAAGGAAGGTCATCCTCATCCTTGCTCTCGTGACGGTGTTGTCCTTTTCCTGCAAGGCCGACAGACGAGCTGCGGATCTTGGTTTCCCGACCGAGCCGCCGGGGATGGTGGTCTCTTCTCATCCGGCGGCCTCCCTCGCAGGCCTGCAGGTGTTGAGGCAGGGAGGCAATGCGGTCGATGCGGCCGTTGCAACAGGACTGGCCCTGGGTGTGGTGGACCCGTTCAACTCGGGCATCGGGGGAGGGGGCTTCATGCTCATCCGCCTGTCCGATGGAACGGTCCATGCCATCGATGGCCGTGAAAAGGCGCCGGACGCGGCCTCCAGGGATATGTACGTCAGGGATGGGAGCTACGATCCCGCCCTGAGCAGGGTGGGGCCGCTGGCCGTTGGGGTGCCCGGGATTCTGGCAGCTTACGAGGAGGCCCTGGAGCTTGCCGGATCCAGGTCCCTCGGGGAGGTAATCGAGCCGGCCGTGTCGTTGGCCGAGAACGGATTCCCCCTCGACCGCTACGGCCTGTCCCGATACGAAAGGGCGATCGAGGCGCTGGGCCGGGATCCTTCTTCCGCCCGGATCTATTTCCGATCCGATGGATCGCCGTTGAGAGAGGGCGACCTATTGAAACAGGATGAACTGGCGGAGACCTACCGCCGGATCGGGAGCGAGGGCTCGGACTACTTCTACCGGGGGGAGTTTGCCCGTCGGCTTGCCTCCTTCATGGAGGAGAAGGGGGGCCTCGTCACGCTTGCGGACATGCGCAACTACCGGGTGATGTTACGAAAGCCGGTCGTGGGCTCCTACCGGGGCTATACCGTCTTCGGCATGCCGCCTCCAAGCTCGGGCGGGGTGCATGTTGTGCAGATCCTGAACATGCTCGAGGTTTCCCGGATCCTGCACGGCAGATCCGCCTGGGACCCGTATGCCGTTCTCTGGACCTCCCGGTTCATGTGCAGGGCCTTCGAGGATCGCGCGGCCTACCTGGGAGACAGCGATTTTGTTCCAGTTCCCGTGGAGCGCCTCACGAGCAGGGCCTATGCAGAAGAAATCGTAGCGGGCCTGATGAAGAGAAAAGAGGCACCCCCTGCGGTCCCCGATTCAGACGGAGCCGCCCATCCGGAGGGGGGACACACGACAAGCTTCATCGTCCTCGATCGGGCAGGGAATGTGGTGGCGGTCAACCAGACGGTCAACCTGAACTACGGCGCGAAGATCACGCTGCCCGGCACCGGCGTGATCCTGAACAACGAGATGGACGACTTCAGCGCCCAGCCGGGCAAGCCGAACGCCTTCGGCCTCGTGGGGAGCGAGGCGAACGCGATCGAGCCGGGAAAGCGGCCCCTGTCGAGCATGTCCCCCACGATCGTCGTCAAGGGTGAGAAGCCCGTGATGGCCCTGGGTGGCGCCGGGGGGCCGGCCATCATCACGGCCGTGCTCCAGGTGATCGTGAACGTTCTCGATCTTGGCATGGATCTTCCCCAGGCCATGTCCTCCCCGCGCTTTCACCATCAGTACCTTCCGGATGTGCTGATCGTGGAGAAGGGCTCTTCCTTCGCCCGCCTTTTGCCCGAAGGGCTGCAGGGACAGGCAATCGTCACGCGCGACCACCTCGGTGTGGTGAACGCGATCGCCTGGAGCGAGACGGACAAGGTCTACGTGGGAGTCTCCGATCCAAGGGCAAGGGAGAGCAACGCGTCTCTGATGTTATGGGGCCGTCAACCTTCGGGCGCTGACGCTGTGCAGTCTTCCGAGACCCTGTAACCGTTTGCCCGCAGCGCTTGTATGAGATCCCGTTGCTTGTCCGAGGACTCCATGAAGGGCGGGCATGCGGACAGGTCCGCCTCCCTGCGAAACACGCTCGCCGCGAAGGCCATGCAGCTCGGGGAAGAACAGGCGCCGCAGTTGGTCTTCGGCAGGGCCCGCAGGATATCCAGAACGCCCAGGGTGGACCGTGCTTTGTAGACGGGCTTGATCGTGACCTTCTTCTCCTCCGCGTTCCGAATCCTTGCAAAGTACTCGCTGCAAAGGCGCTCCGCTTCTTCCTCTCCCTCCACACTCGTCATGGTGATCTGTTTCGGGTAGATCCCGACGATGTGGCCCGCGTCCATCAGGTCGATCACGTCCGAGCCGTGTACATAATTGCATCCCGGCAGGCAGGCTGCCAGGTAGGGGAGAAGATCCTGAACGGATGCCTCGAGATCCATGACCACGTTGAACTGCGTGGAGGTGCGGAGGCAATCGATATTGATGAGATAGTAGGAATAGCCCTCTCTTTTCCGAATGTGTTCATCCATGATGATCGACCCTGTCGTGATGGAGGAGTTGACTCATATACAAATACAAACACCAGCCTGTCAATACCGGATTGCCCGGTCTGTCCGCCTGCGAGGTCGTTGACATTGGCCGGCGAAATCGCTCATCATCCCCAAATCATGGTCGCGCAAAAACGTTTGGAAGGAGAATCCATGGCCCCGAGCCATTCGGGAACGCAACCGGAAGAGAAGCTCAAGGAACGAATCCGGGAATTGGAGGCAGAGGCCGCTGCGCTTCGACAATCCGTTGCCGACTACGAGCAGAAGAATCAGTTCTTCGAGATGCTGATTCGAAGCCTGCCCGGGATCTTCTATCTCTTCGACGAGGATTTCAATCTGCACAAGTGGAACAAGAATGCGGAGAAGGTCACGGGGTACACATCAGAGGAGATCCCGAAAACAGACATCTTCACCGTCATCGAGGGCAAGGATCTGAGACGGTTGAGAGAAAGCATACAGAGGGCCTTTGACACGGGCCAGGGCGTTGCCGAGGCGGATGTGCTCACCCGGGATGGGCGGCGAATCCCCCATTTCTTCACCGGTGTCAGTGCCAGAATCGGAGAGACCTCCTACCTGATCGGAATGGGCACGGATATCAGTGAGCGCAGGCGGGCAGAGGACGCTTTGCGTGAGAGCGAGGCGTTGTACCGCATCTTTGCGGAACGCATGACCGAAGGGCTCGTGCTTTGTCAGGACTCCCGCATCGTGTTCGTGAACAACACCTTTGTGTCCATGTTCGAGTACCCGGGCCCGGATGAACTCCTCGGCAGGGATGTGATGAGCCTCGTTTCCAAGGGGTTCGAGATCTACTTCCGGGAGATGGTCGAGGCGATTGAAAACGGGGTCACAAGGGAGAGGTTCTTCCAGGCGAGATCGGTCACGAAGAGCGACAGGGAGATCTGGGTGGAGGGCCGTGGAAACCTGATTCAGTGGAAGGGGCTTCCTTCCGTTCTCTTGACGGCGAGAGACATAACAGAGGCCAAGCAGCGGGAAATCTCCATGCGGGAGGAGGCGGAACATCTTCGAAGAGAAAACGTGAACCTTCGATCCTCCATGCGGGACCGGTATCGGTTCGGCAACATCCTGGGCAAGGGCCCGGGCATGCAGGAAGTCTATGGGCTCATCCTGGATGCCGGCGGAACGAGCGCGAATGTGGTCATCTACGGCGAGTCGGGGACAGGAAAGGAGCTGGTCGCCAGGGCCATTCACGAGAGCAGCAGCCCGACTTCCAGCGCTTTCGTGACGGTGAACTGTGCCGCCATTCCGGAGAACCTTCTGGAAAGTGAATTTTTCGGCCACAAGAAGGGCGCGTTCACAGGGGCGTACGCCGACAAGCAGGGGTACCTGGACCTGGCAAACGGAGGCACCCTGTTTCTCGACGAAGTGGGAGAGCTCGGCACCCCCCTGCAGGCCAAGCTCTTGCGCGCCGTGGAGGGAGGCGACTACTTGCCGGTCGGGGGCAATCGGACCAAGACGTCCGATTTCCGAATCGTTGCGGCCACGAACAGGGACCTCGCGGATCTCGTGAGGAAGGGGATGATGCGGGAGGATTTTTTCTACAGGATCCACATCATTCCCATTCACTTGCCCCCCCTGAGAAACCGCAAGGATGATATCCCCTTGCTGGTTGAGCACTTTCTGAGAGTCTATGTAGGCGAAAAGGAGGTGCCCTCGATCCCGGGCCAGGTAATGGAATCCCTGGTCAACTACGAGTGGCCGGGAAACGTCAGGGAACTGCAGAACGCGATCCAGCGTTACGTCGCCGTGGGGCGCCTCGAAATCCCGGTTTCGTCGACATCGACGCCGGATGCTCCAGGGGTGGGTCTCGAAGCACGGCCGGGGGCGAGTGGGCAGGGGTCCAGCCTCAAGGGCGAGATCGAAAGGCTGGAAAAGGCCTCTCTCAAAGAGGCCCTGGAGCGGCACGGGGGAAACAAGAGCAGGGCCGCGCAGGCCCTTGGAATCTCTCGAAAGACGCTTTTCAGAAAGCTCAAGCGATACGGTGACCTCTGAAGTGGTGTCCTGGACCTCCAAGATGTGAGGCATTATGACCCAATAATCGCCTTTTTTGGGACTTGATGACCCACAGCTCCTGTCTGCTGTTATCTATCTGAAAAAAATACTTTTTTCGGCCGAAGACCGGACCCTGCTGGGGCATCATGACCCAGCCAGGGCGGTCTGCGCCGTCCCGCCCGGATGGTTCAGTAATGGTTTTCCTTCGTTAAATCAGCTGGTTATCGGTATTCGATGCCTGTGGCACCGTTCTTGCGATTATTGTGCGCTGTGTCAATGGCCCTTTGTTATGTGTACAGGTTGCAGGAGCAAGGAGGGGGATTCCCATGGCCACATGCAAGGAATGCAAGAACTTCTTTCCCGGAGTTCGGGGAGACTGTGTCCGTCGAGTTGTGGACCCGAGACAGGCATACCACAAGGCCAAACCGGTCGAAGCGGATCGGGATGCAGGTGACTGCCCCGATTTCCAGAGAAAGAGCTAGATTCCCGAGTCCCATATCGTGAGAAAGGAGACGGCCATGGCGAACCCGGCCCAACTCGAAAAAGAAATGACAGAGCACGAACAAAAGCAGGAGTGGTGGTGGGTGGCCGAGAAGAAGCGCTCGAAGCGTCTTGATTACTTGCGTAAGGCGGTATGGAAGAAGGGCGCTCTGGGCGGCAACTACGCGCCGGGAATCAAGCTGGATCTCGAGATGCCTACGCTCTTCACGAATATGTGGCGCTTCTGGAAGTTCGATCCGGTCATGCTCCGGCGGGCCAAGGCCCTTGCGCACGTACTGGACAATATCTCGATCTTCATCACCGACCAGGCCCAGCTCGTGGGCTACATGGGCAGCCTCCCACACACCATTTTGTGGCGCATGGACGGCGCCAGCATGGTAAACGAGGAGGTGTACAACGAGCCTGGAATCCACGAGGAGCCGGAGGAGGAGTCCCTCAAGAAGGTGGCGGAGCTGAACGAGTACTGGGCCGGCCAGACCGCCATAGACAAGGTAGCCAGGATTCTCGATCCCGAGGACGCGGTCAAGTTCATGAGCGGAGCCATCGGCTGGGGCGCTCCCTCGTCGGCCTACGGGTACTCGAACAAGAACTATGAGTACTTCATGACCGGTGAACGGGGCTTCGAGGGCATCCTCCAGGAGATAGACCGGGCCATCGAGATGGCGGAGGAAA
>Ga0180429_10001078_pt1 | contig 23605 bp, 24 predicted proteins | sample SS_ome_FD_132428 | JGI IMG/M metagenome (GOLD analysis project Ga0180429, IMG submission 132428) | Hypersaline lake sediment archaeal communities from the Salton Sea, California, USA - SS_1_S_1 metaG | ecosystem: Environmental > Aquatic > Non-marine Saline and Alkaline > Hypersaline > Sediment ...
ACCCTGGAAGAGGCAAAACAGATCAAGAACACCGATATCGCGGAAGAGCTGGCCTTACCGCCGGTCAAGGTGCATTGTTCGGTGCTTGCCGAAGACGCCATCAAGGCGGCCATCGATGACCTGCAGGGGAAGAGCCAGGGCTGATCCGGATCTGTCGGAAGACCTAGGGGGGGTTATGGCGATTACCATGAGTGAGGCAGCGGCAGAGCGTGTCACGCGTTTTCTGGAAAACCGGGGCTCCGGGTTCGGGGTGCGCTTGGGGGTTAAGACATCCGGCTGTTCCGGCATGGCATACGTGTTGGAATTTGTCGATGATCTCAACGAAGACGACGTGGTGTTCGAGGACCGCGGGGTAAAAGTGATTGTCGATCAGAAGAGCCTCGTCTACCTGGACGGCACAGAGCTCGATTACGGCAAGGAAGGGTTGAACGAGGGCTTTTTGTTCAACAACCCCAACGTCAAAGACGAATGCGGTTGTGGCGAGAGCTTTACCGTCTAAGCCAACGGGTTTCTGCGATATTCAGACGCCCGCTCACGCGGGCGTCATTGCTTGAAGATCATGTTCGATTTTTCCAAGAATTATTTTGACCTGTTCGGCCTGCCGGTAGCATTTCTGGTAGATAACACCGCTTTGGCGGAGCGTTATCGCGAAGTGCAGAAGGTGGTGCACCCCGACCGATATGCCAATGCTCCAGAGGCTGAAAAACGTCAGGCATTGCAGCAGGCGACTCGGGTCAATGAAGCCTATGAGACGTTGCGTGATCCATTGAAGCGGGCGATTTATCTGTTGGAACTGAATGGGCTGGACACTAACCAACAAACAGCGACAACGCGTGACGGGGCTTTTCTCATGCAGCAGATGGAACTGCGCGAGGCCTTGGCAGAGGTGCGCGAGCATGACCACCCGCTATCAGTGCTGGACAAACTCATGGCAGAGATTGGCGGCTTGATTAAAAGCCAGATCGCCCAATTGGCCGTGCAGTTCGAGGCGGGAACTGCTGAGCAGCTCGAAGCAGCACGGGAGTCGGTAAGCAAGATGCAGTTCCTCAACAAGCTGCATCGCGAGGCCGAGGCACTCGAGGCAGAATTGGAAGAGATGCTCTGATGGCTTTATTGCAGATAGCTGAACCGGGAGAGTCTTCGGCGCCGCACGAGCACAAGCTCGCGGCGGGTATCGACTTGGGCACCACCAATTCTCTGGTCGCCAGTGTGCGCAGTGGCGAAGCGACTACGCTGCCCGATGAAACGGGTGAGCACATTCTTCCGTCCGTGGTGCGATACACGGCCGACGGGGTCGTTGTGGGTGAGCAGGCACGTGCCGCCGCGGTAAGCGATCCGCTCAACACCGTTGCCTCAGCGAAGCGCCTGATTGGTCGTGCGGTGGGTGATATCAGGTCGCTCGGGGAAAAGCTTCCTTACCACTTTGCAGACGTGGATAGTGCGGTGCCGCGCATCGAAACGGTCGCCGGCAATGTCAGTCCTGTGGAAGTGTCCGCGGAAATTCTCAAGGCGTTGGCGCAGCGCGCTGAGAAAACCCTTGGCGGTGAACTAACGGGCGTGGTGATCACGGTACCTGCGTACTTCGACGATGCGCAACGCCAGGCGACCAAGGACGCGGCGACGATTGCGGGCCTGAAAGTGTTCCGCCTGCTCAACGAACCCACTGCCGCAGCCGTGGCCTATGGACTGGACCACGAGGCGGACGGTGTTCATGCCATTTATGACCTGGGTGGCGGCACGTTTGACATTTCCATTCTGCGCCTGCACAAGGGTGTATTCGAGGTTATGGCAACCGGCGGAGATTCTGCGCTGGGTGGCGATGATTTTGACCTGGTCGTAGCGGAGTGGATCATGCAGCAGTCAGGCATTGCGGGCGATGCCGATCGTGGCCTGCTGCGAGCACTCAGTGCCCAGGCACGTGAGGCCAAAGAGGCGTTGGCAGAACAGGAAAGCGTTAAGCTTAATATCAAACTGCCTGGCGGCGATACTTGGCAGGGAGTTTTGAGCCGTGAGCAGTTCAATGAGTTGGTAGACCCGCTCATTCGCAAAACGGTCGGCGCCTGTCGCCGGGCGGTACGCGATGCCGGTCTGAGTGTAGCTGAAATTCGTGACGTGGTTATGGTCGGTGGATCGACCCGCACCCTGCGTGTGCGCGAGAAGGTTGGCGAATTTTTCGGTGTCACGCCAATGACAAGCATTGATCCGGATCGTGTGGTAGCGATCGGCGCTGCAATTCAGGCAGATGTGCTTGCCGGGAACAAGCCGGAAGGCGAGATGCTCTTGCTGGATGTGAATCCACTTTCGTTGGGCATCGAGACCATGGGCGGGCTGGTCGAAAAGATTATCCCGCGCAACACGACCATCCCGGTCGCACGTGCGCAGGAGTTCACTACGTTCAAGGATGGCCAGACGGCTATGGCCGTGCACGTGCTGCAGGGAGAGCGGGAACTCGTTTCGGACTGTCGCTCTCTCGCACGTTTCGAGTTGCGCGGCATCCCGCCGATGGTTGCCGGTGCTGCGCGTATACGCGTGACCTTCTCGGTGGACGCGGATGGACTGTTGCACGTCGAGGCAGAAGAGCAGAGCCAGGGGGTGAAGGCGAGTGTCGAGGTCAAGCCTTCCTACGGCTTGACCGATGACGAGATCGCAGGAATGCTCAAGTCTTCCATCGAGCACGCCGGTGAAGACATGGCGGCACGCAAATTGGCTGAGCAGAAGGTCGAGGCAGCGCGAGTGATCGAGGCGTTGGCGGCTGCATTGGCGTCCGATGGTGACGAGCTGCTGAATGTCGAAGAGCGTGCAACGGTAGACCGGGCGTTGGCAGAACTCCAGCAGCTCGCCGACACTTCTGAGGATGAAAAGCAACTGAAGGCCGGTATCGAAGCCCTGGAGGCGACCTGTGGTTTTTACGTCGAGCGCCGCATGAATAGCGGCATTCGCAAGGCTATGGCTGGCCACAAGGTTGACGAATTCGAGTAATGGCAGCACTGCCGCCACTGGATAGCATCATGACCCAGATTATTTTTCTCCCCAACGACGAACTCTGCCCGGAAGGGGCCGTGATTGAGGTAGAGCCCGGCACCACTATCTGTGATGCTGCGTTGGCCAATGACATTGAGATCGAGCACGCCTGTGAAAAGTCCTGTGCCTGCACCACCTGTCATGTGATCGTGCGGGAGGGGTTTGATTCGCTCGAGGAATCGAGTGAAGACGAGGACGATATGCTGGATAAGGCTTGGGGTCTGGAGCCGGAATCGCGCCTGGCTTGTCAGGCGGTTGTGGGAGAGGAAGACCTGGTCGTGGAAATTCCCAAGTACACCATCAACCACGCCAAGGAACACCATTGAGGAGAGGTCGATGAGCCTGAAGTGGACAGATTCGCTGGAAATCGCCATCGAGTTGGATGAGACACATCCTGATGCCGATCCTACCCAGGTAAACTTTGTTGATTTGATGAACTGGGTGTTGGCGTTGCCGGAATTCGACGACGACAAGGAGCATTGCGGCGAAAAGATTCTAGAGGCCATTCAGATGGCCTGGATAGAAGAGCGCGAAGACTGACCTCTGCGGCTTGGGCTTATCCGCTTGCCTGTTGCCACAGGCGTGTGCGGTTCGACAGATTATTCCATCCAGGGAACAAGATTGGTCTCACTGGTTACAACCTTACCCACCGATGGTCCGGTGGATGAGCAGCAGATACAGGCCTGGCTACAAAGTCTGTCGGAGCAGCGCCCTGCGGACGAAATCGACAAGCTGCGCCAGGCTATTACGGAAGCGCGACGCGCGCACCGTGGCCAGGTGCTGGTTGACGGCATGGACCGCTTGTTGGCTTTGCTGCTTACCGCCGACACCCTTAACCGTCTGAAGCTAGACTCAGAAACCCTGATTGCCGCGATTCTCTCGGAGCTTCCGGGGCAGGGTGGTTATGACCCTGAGTCCATCGAGCGCCGCTATGGTAAGGCCGTGCTGCGCATGGTCGAACAGGTTGCACGCATCCGTGAGATATCCGCCAGCGGCGCCCATGACGAGCAGCAGGACCTCGAAAAGCTGCGCCGCCTGTTGCTGGGGATCGCTGGAGACGTCCGCTCCATCCTCGTGTTGCTGGCCAAGCGCTTGCGACTGATGCGTCGGCTAAAGCATGTCGATAAGGAATTTCAACAAAAGATCGCACGCGAAACACGGCATATTCATGCGCCATTGGCCAACCGCCTCGGGGTGTGGCAGGTCAAGTGGGAATTAGAGGATCTATGCCTGCGTTACCTGCAACCGGAGCGCTACAAGGAGCTGGCCAAAAAGCTCGATGGCAAACGGCGTGAGCGGGAAGAGTTTGTTGCCAGTGTGGTCAATCGGCTGCTTGGCATGTGTGAGGGGGAAGGCATCGATGCCGAGGTGACCGGGCGACCCAAGCATATCTACAGTATCTGGAACAAGATGCAACGCAAGAATCTTGATTTCGAGCAGGTATTCGACGTTCGTGCAGTCCGTGTGCTGGTGGATACGGTCGCGGAATGCTACGAGGTGTTGGGCATGGCGCATGGCCAGTGGCGTCCGGTCCCCGGTGAATTCGACGATTACATTGCCCATCCCAAGCCCAACGGGTACCAGTCATTGCACACGGCGGTCGTGGGTGATGATGGTCGGCCTCTGGAAATTCAGGTGCGAACGCGTGACATGCATGAGCATGCGGAGCGGGGGGTAGCCGCACACTGGCGTTACAAAGAAAACGACCAGCAGGATGACGAGTTGGAGCGTCGCATTGCCTGGATGCGCTCCTGGCTGGAGCAGCAGGATGAAGGTGTCGGTGAGCCGTTCGAATTGTCAGATGATGGCGAGTTCGAAGCCAGGCGTATTTATGTCCTGACCCCCCAGAACAAGGTGGTCGAGCTGTCCGCCGGTGCGACTCCCATCGATTTTGCGTACACCATTCACACCTCGGTGGGGCACCGTTGCAGAGGGGCAAAGGTCAACGGACGAATCGTGCCATTGTCCGCGCCGCTTAACAGCGGGGATAGCGTTGAGATCATCACGGTGAAAGAAGGAGGCCCGAGTCGTGACTGGCTGAGCCCCCATAGTGGCTACGTGACCACGTCGCGCGCGCGAAACCGTATCCGCCACTGGTTCAAACAGCAGGATCATGACCAGCATGTGCACATTGGGCGGGAGTCCCTGGACCGTGAAGTCAAGCGACTTAGCGTGCCCAAGCCCGATCTTGACGACTTGGCCAAAAAGTTCAGTTTTCATCGTGCCGAAGACCTGCTTGCCGCGATTGGCCAAGGGGAAGTCTCGGCGATTCAGGTGGCCAACGCACAATTGCAGCGGGATAACCTGCAGAAGCGCCGTGATACCGACGTGGAAATTCGAGAAAAGGTGCGTCAGCGAAAAGGGCCGCCGCAAGAATCTTCCGGAAGCGTGGTGGTGCACGGCGTCGGCGACCTGATGACCCAGATGGCGCGGTGCTGCAAGCCTGTGCCCTATGACCCCATCATCGGCTATATCACGCGGGGTCGTGGGGTCACGATTCATCGCCAAGACTGCCGGGTTGTGCAGCGCATGGACGACAGTAATCGAGCGCGTCTGATCGACGTAACCTGGGCGGATGGTCAGGAAAAGTCCCGCTTCATGGTCGATATCCAGGTGCTGGCACAGGATCGCAAAGGCTTGTTGCGGGATATTTCCTCGGTATTTGCAAATTCGGAGCTCGATGTTTTGGGGGTCAACACGCAATCAGACCGGCGCCACGAAAAGGCCAATATGCGGTTCACGGTGGAAGTGGCCAACATGAACCAGCTGAGCCGGGTGATGCTCCAGCTGGAGCAAATTCCGGAAGTGTTCGATGTCAGGCGCCAGGTCTGAGAGACTCCGGTGCATGAATCATCCATCCTTGTTGTTGAAGAATTCTCTATTCATGTAGCAGAAACAATCTCATAAGGTTAAACTAACCAGCGGATTTCCCAAGAAAAATATTCGAAAACAAGCGCAGGGAGTCGCGGCCTGGTGAGGCCCTGGCATGGCGCCGGCTAAACAACAGGGGGAATTCCAGGAGGGTGACTCACTTCATGTGAAGCGGTTTGTCGTAAATCCACGCTTATTACTTGAATTCTTAGGAATTTCTAAATGCCCATACAACGCACTCTTTCGATCATCAAGCCCGATGCGGTAGCCAAAAATGTGATCGGCGACATCTATAGCCGCTTCGAGAAAGCCGGTTTGAGGGTTGTTGCGGCCAAGATGCTGCACCTGACCGAGCAACAGGCGGGGGATTTCTACGCTGTGCACAAGGAGCGTCCGTTTTATGGTGAGTTGGTTGCTTTTATGACCTCCGGTCCTGTCATGGTTCAGGTGCTGGAAGGGGAAGAGGCGATCGCCAAGAATCGTGAGCTTATGGGGGCGACAAATCCCAAGGAAGCGGCTGCGGGTACCATCCGCGCAGACCATGCCGAGACCGTCGACGAAAACGCGGTACACGGTTCAGACGGCGAAGATACCGCCGCAGCCGAAATCGCCTTCTTCTTCCCAGAAGGCGCGTGCGAGCGCACACGCTGAGTCTGACATGGGTCAACCATCCAAGATCAACCTGCTGGATCTCGATATCAAGGGCATGGAGAACCTTGCGGTCGAGCTGGGTGGTAAGCCTTTTCACGGTCGCAATCTGCTGAAATGGATTCACAAGCACGGGGTCACTGATTTCGAACAGATGACCGATTTGTCCAAGAGTCTGCGCCAGGGGCTTCAGGACAAGACGGAAATCGTGATTCCGGAAATTGTTTTCGAACAGCCGTCGCTGGATGGCACCACAAAGTGGGTGCTGGAACTTGCCGATGGTCAGCGCATAGAAACCGTTTCGATACCCGATGGCGATCGGACCACGATCTGTGTCTCTTCGCAGGTCGGTTGCGCGCTGGATTGCTCGTTCTGTTCCACCGCCCAGCAGGGCTTTAACCGCAACCTCAGCACTGGCGAGATAATCGGCCAGGTGTGGCAGGCGACACGCGAACTCGGCCAGCCTCCCAGCAACGTGGTGATGATGGGGATGGGCGAGCCGCTGGCTAATTTTGAAGCGGTAGTCAGGGCTATGGACCTGATGATGGAAGACTTGGCCTACATGATCTCCAAAACCCGCGTTACCCTCAGCACTTCCGGTGTCGTGCCAGCCTTAAATCGCCTACGCGAGGTCAGCGACGTAAGTCTGGCCGTGTCGCTGCATGCGCCGGACAACGAACTGCGTAACGAATTGGTGCCGATCAATCAGAAGTACCCGCTGGAGGCGTTGATTCCGGCCTGCAAGGAGTACGTGGGTAAAGACAAGCGCCGTAAGGTGACCTGGGAATACGTGATGCTCGATGGAGTCAACGACAGCATCTCGCATGCAAAGGCGCTGATCAGGCTGCTGGAGGGCGTGCCTTCCAAGGTCAATTTGATCCCGTTCAATCCTTTTCCCGGCACGCGTTACAAGACTTCTTCGCCGGAGCGTATCGACGCGTTTCGCGATCGCCTGGTGCGGGCGGGGATTATCACGATCACGCGCAAGACGCGTGGTGATGATATCGATGCGGCCTGTGGCCAGTTGGTGGGAAAGGTGCGCGATCGCAGCCGTCGCGAGTTAAGGCGCGGAAACTCAACGAAGGTGGTTCACTCATGAAGCGGTTTCAACATGCGGCGCTGCTGGTGCTCGTGGCCTGGTTGATCTTGAGCGGGTGCCAGAGCAACAGTGTCAGAACCGAATCTCGTGGCGGCGATAATACCGGAGAGCTTGGTTCTCCCGTGAAACGAGTCAGCCCGGCGAACGTGTATGTGGAACTCGGTACGGCTTATCTGGCAGAGGATAACCTTGGAGAGGCATTCAAGAATGCGCGCAAGGCGGTGTTGGTTGACGATGATCTGGCCTCTGCTCACAACCTGCTGGGGGTGGTGCATCAGCGACTCGGTCAACGTGCCAAAGCCGGCGAACATTTTCGACGTGCCGTCAGGTTGGACCCGCGTAACCCTTACGCCTTGAATGCCTTGGGTTCATTTCTTTGCGGTGAGGAGCAGTATGAAGAGGCCGATGGTTATTTCCAGCGTGCCTTGGAAAATCCGCTGTATCCAACGCCCTGGATCGCATCGCATAATGCCGGGCAGTGTGCTGAACGAGCCGGACAGCTGTCCAGCGCCGAGGATCATTACCGGCGGGCGTTGAGGAGCAATCCTCGGTTCGCCCCCTCCCTGTTGCGCATGGCACAACTCAGTTTTGATACCGATAACTATCTCTCAGCGCGGGCATACCTGCAGCGTTACGCTCAAGTGGCCAGGCACACGGCAGAGTCTCTGTGGTTGGGGTTGCGCACTGAAAGGCAATTGGGCGACAAGGACCAGGTGGCCAGTTACCGCCTGAAGCTTCGGACCAATTTCCCGGATTCCGAGCAGGCCAAATTTCTGAAGGGTGCAGAATGAAATGAACGCCATAGTTGCTGAAAAAGAATCGTCCGACGTGGTGGACTTTCGTGCGCCTGGTCCCGGTGAGCGTCTCCGCAATGCGCGGGTGGCGCGGGATATGGATGTTTCCAAAATTGCGGAAAAGCTTCATCTGACCGCCGATATGGTCGACGCGCTGGAACGTGATGACTATTCTGAACTGCCGGCACGCGTTTTCGTTCGCGGCTACTTGCGTAACTATGCGCGTGTGGTGGAGTTGCCTGTGGATTCTGTCATGAGCCAATTCGACGAAATCTGGCCGGAGGATGACGCCCCAGTCAAAATTGACCGGGCGCCCCGATTGGCGGCTGATACCCGTCCGGGCAGTCGCTGGTCCGGCGTGATTACCTGGCTGTTGTTGCTGGCAGTGGTGGGGCTCTTTCTTGTCTGGTGGCAGGGTTATTTGGATCAATTCACACAAACGGAAAGTGGCGCGGCTGATTCGGATCAATTGCTTCCTGCGGCACCCGTGAACGAGCAAGCAGCGCAACCATTGTTATCTTTTCCGCAGGATACTTCTGATCCACAGAGTCCTGGCTTGCCATCGGTGGTGCAGGGTTCCGGGGTGCTGAGTCTGCCGCCGGTTCAATCAGAGGATTCGGCCTTGGCTTCGGATCTTCCGGCGGGGCGTGAGTTGGGGGCAGTACCTGTCGTTCCCGCAGAAGGAGAGATAGAGGCATCGGAAGGAATTGTTGCGGTGCGCGGGCAATCCGAAATGGTTGAACAACAGGTTCCCTCTGAAGCCTCGCAGTCGCGACCAGCCGAGGTATCTGCAGGCGAAGTTGCCGGCGGTCAGGGCGTCGTCGTTCGTTTCACAGACGATTGCTGGGTTGATATCCGAGGCGCTAACGGTAGTTCCAAGTTGTTTGGCACCATGCGCAAAGGTATGGAAAAACGCCTCGACGGCACGGCTCCATACAAGTTCGTTTTGGGCAATGCATCCGCCGTGGAAGTGTATGTGGACGGTGAACGTTTTGATCTGGAGCCACATACCAGAGACAATGTCGCGCGCTTCAGCATTTCCCCCTAGAAACGGTTTTTTCGGCGAACCTCCTTTTCTTCGGTAAGAGTTTCGGTGCGACAGGCTTTCCAGCCCATCCTTTCCGGGGGTGGGTTTGCAGTTTCAGTATCAAGAATATGGCAAAGAATATTCAGGCAATCCGCGGCATGCATGATCTGCTGCCGGATAATTCACCACGCTGGCAGTTCCTTGAAGAGCGCGTGCGAGATGTGTTGGCTCGCTATGGATACGAAGAAATCCGCATGCCGATCGTTGAGTTCACCGACCTTTTCAAGCGATCCATCGGTGAGGTGACCGATATTGTCGAAAAGGAAATGTATACCTTCGATGATCGAAATGGAGACAGTCTGACCCTGCGCCCGGAGGGCACCGCTGGTTGTGTGCGGGCGGCTTTGGAGCATGGACTCCTGCATAACCAGACCCAGCGTCTTTGGTACCAGGGAGCGATGTTCCGGCATGAACGTCCGCAGAAAGGGCGCTATCGCCAATTTCACCAGTTCGGCGTTGAGACCTTCGGTATGGCCGGTCCAGACATCGATGCCGAATTGATTCTGATGACTGCCCGGTTGTGGAAGGAATTGGGGATTGACGGACTCGAGCTGCAACTCAATACGCTTGGGAGTAGCGAGGAAAGAGCGCTTTACCGCGACGAGCTGGTTAAGTACTTTTCCGCCCACCAGGATGAGTTGGATGAGGACAGCCAGCGCCGGTTGGACTCCAATCCGCTGCGAATCCTCGACACCAAGAACCCCGCTATGGCCGAGGTGGTGGCCGGAGCGCCGACCCTGGATGCTTACCTCGGGGGAGAGTCACGTGAGCATTTCCAGACGATATGTCGTGTGCTGGATGAGGCGGGTGTAGCTTACGTGATCAACCCGCGCCTGGTTCGAGGTCTGGATTATTATTCACGCACGGTCTTCGAGTGGGTGACTGATCTTTTGGGTGCGCAGGGCACCGTGTGTGCCGGCGGACGTTATGATGGACTGGTAACTCAGCTCGGCGGCCGGGCAACTCCTGCGGTCGGGTTTGCCATGGGAATTGAGCGGCTGGTGGCAGTGCTGGAAGAACTGGATCGCATCCGGCTTCCGGCGCGTGCCCATGCCTACCTGGTGTTGGTCGGTGAGAACGCCCAGGGTGCAGGCCTGACCATTGCCGAGCAATTGCGCAGCGAATTGCCAACGTTGCGTCTGCTCTGTCACTGCGGAGGCGGCAGTTTTAAGTCACAGTTCAAAAAAGCTGATCGAAGTGGGGCCGAACTTGCACTGATACTGGGTGAGGACGAATTGGCGTCTGCCAGCATCGGAGTAAAGTACCTGCGAAAAGAATCAGAGCAGGTCAAACTGCGCATCAACGAGCTGGCCGGTTTTCTGGCTGCATTTCTTCAGAATACAACCGAGGATTGACTGTCATGAGTTCCTATCTGACAGAAGACGAACAGGTCGAAGCACTTAAAAGATGGTGGAAGGAAAACGGAAAATCAGTGCTTTCGGGGCTGATTCTGGGATTTGCCATCATTTTTGGATGGCAGGGCTGGGATCGTTACCAGACATCCCAGGGCGAGCATGCCTCCATGCTGTACACGACCATGGAGAATCAATTTGCCGTTGGTGGCGCGGACCAGGGAACCGAGACCGCCAAACGACTGGTCGGGGAACACAGTGGTAGTGTCTACGCAACATTCGCGGCCTTCCAGTTGGCGAAGCTGGCCTACCAGAAAGGTGAGAAAGCCAGTGCGAAGTCACATCTGCAATGGGCGATGGACAATGCGCCTGACGAGGTGCTTGCAGGTGTGGCGCGTCTGCGTTTGGCCCGGCTTCTCATAGACATGCAGGAGTGGGATGCGGCGCACGCCCTGGTTGAGGGTGCTGGTGAGCTGATGCAGGGTGAGTTTTCTTTGCTACAAGGCGATATCGCGCGTCAACGCGGTGACCTGGAAGTTGCGAGGGAAGCCTATCAGCGGGCAATCACGCAAGGGGTGGAGAACGCTGAACTGGTGCGAATGAAACTGGTGGACATGGGTTCTGGGGAGGCATCATCGTGAGGCTTCTTCGCTGCACCTGTCGACGAGTGGTGCTCGCCGCGTCCCTGATTGTTTTGGGGGGCTGTAGCAGCATCACCGACTTGGTGGCTCCTGCAGATGTGGACCCGCCGGCAGAGTTACAGGACATCACGGAGCAAGTGACGGCCTCGACCCAGTGGCAGTATGACATCGGTGTCGGTACGGATGAGCAACAACTCAACCTGGTGCCCGCTTATGCCACTGAGCGTTTGTTCGTTGCAGATGCAGCCGGCAAGGTGTCAGCGCTGGATGCGGATGCCGGCAAGGTCATTTGGTCGGTGGATCTGGATGTGCAGGCATCTGGTGGGCCGGGCCTGGGGGAGGGACTGGTGCTGGTTGGTACCAGTGATGCAGAGGTTGTCGCATTGTCTGCCGATACCGGAAAAGAAAACTGGCGAGCACGTGTCAGCAGTGAAGTGTTGGCGGCACCGGTCGCTGCGATGGGTCGGGTCATTGCTCGGACTATCGATGGCAAAGTCTTCGGATTGGATGCAGCGAATGGTCAGCAGAAATGGCTGTACGAACGTGAGATTCCGGTGCTGACGCTCCGCGGAGACAGCGCACCCGTGGTTTACCGGGGTTCCGTATTGTGCGGGATGGCCGGCGGTAAGCTGGTGGCCCTGGATATCGTCACGGGAAACCTGCTTTGGGAGGCCACGGTATCGGTGCCGACAGGCCGATCTGAGCTGGAACGTCTGGCTGATATTGACGGAGATCCCTTGTTGTCCGGTGGCGTCGTATACGTAGCCACCTACCAGGGCAATATCGCCGCACTGGACGCCGCCTCCGGTTCGCCGCTATGGCGGCGCAAGTTGTCTTCATACAACGGCATGTCCGCTGATCGTTACAATATTTATGCTAGCGATGAAGAAGGCGTGATCTGGGCTCTGGATGCTGATAACGGCACCGCGCGCTGGAAGCAGGACGCCCTGAGCAACCGCCAGCTCTCTAGTGTTGTGGTTATCGGCAATGTGGTCGCTGTTGGTGACTTCGAAGGCTATGTGCATTTTTTGTGGGTCGAGGATGGCAGCCTGATCGGTCGTACAAGGGTTGGCAGTGACCCCATTACACGCGGCATGCTGGTTGCGGGCGACAAGCTCTTTGTGCAGGGCAATGGCGGAGAACTGGAAGCCCTGGGTCTGGCCAACGCCCGCTGATGTTACCGGTTATCGCCCTGGTTGGGCGGCCCAACGTCGGCAAGTCAACGCTTTTCAACCGCCTTACCCGAAGCCGTGACGCCCTGGTGGCTGACCAGCCTGGACTGACCCGAGACCGCAAGTATGGCGTTGGTGAAATTGGCAAACATCCCTACGTGGTTGTGGACACCGGCGGCATTAGTGGCGACAAGGATGGTGTGGACCAACTCATGGAGCAACAGGTGGCCGCTGCCATCGCGGAGGCCGATCACCTGGTCTTTCTGCTTGATGGCAAGGATGGCCTGACCGGGGGCGATCAGGCCATTGCCGAGCAACTGCGCCGCACGGGTAAGCCGATTACCGTTGCGATCAACAAGAGCGAGAACCTCGACAAGAACACCGCTGGCGCCGAGTTTTATGCACTTGGCCTCGGCGAACCTTTCGCGATCGCGGCAGTGCATGGGCGTGGCGTAAAGCACCTTATCAACTCGGTGCTGGAAACCCTCGACCTGGATCTTCAGGAGCAAGAGGATAACGAAGACGCCGTGGACACCAGGGACAAGGGTGTTCAAATCGCCGTGGTTGGTCGGCCGAATGTCGGTAAGTCCACCCTGGTGAATCGGCTGCTGGGAGAAGAGCGTGTCGTTGCCTTCGATCGGCCCGGAACGACGCGTGATGCCATTGCGATTCCTTTCGAGCATAAAGATCGGAAGTACACCCTGATCGACACAGCCGGCGTGCGCCGACGTGCCCGGATCAGCGAGGCGATCGAGAAATTCAGTGTCATCAAGTCCCTGCAGGCTATGGAGCAGGCCAATGTTGTCCTGTTGGTGCTGGATGCGCACCAGGGTATCAGCGAGCAGGATGCGGGACTGGCCGGACACGTATTGGAAAGTGGTCGTGCGCTGGTGGTGGCGATAAACAAGTGGGATGGACTGGAAAAAGATGAACGTGAGCACATCAAGTCCGAAATGATGCGTCGTTTGCCTTTTTTGGGATTTGCGGACTGGAAGTTTATTTCGGCCCGGCATGGAACTGGCGTCGGCCACCTGATGGAAGCGGTCGATGCTGCTTACAAGGCGGCCATGATCGACATGCGTACCCCGGAACTGACCGGCGTATTGGAGGAGGCGGTCACGGAACATCAGCCACCGTTGGTGCAGGGCCGTCGTATCAAGCTGCGCTATGCTCACCAGGGCGGCAAGAATCCACCCATCATCGTTATCCATGGCAATCAAACCGAAAAGGTCCCGGCCTCTTATCAACGCTACCTGGTGAACCGTTATCGCGAAGCTTTTGAATTGCACGGCACGCCGCTGCGCATCGAGTTCCGTACCGGTGAAAATCCTTACAAGGGGCGCAAGAACAAGCTCACCAAGCGCCAGCAGGACAAGCGCAAGCGACTGATGAAGCACGTACGCAAGTCCCGTTGAGGCGTATCCTTTGCGGCGAGGTCAGCTTAGCTTTCCTGCTTTTCGGTAACCGCGGCCTTCACAAGGCCCTTTGACAGGCGGATCGTCAGCTCTGTATCGATGGTGACTTGGTCAATCGTAGTGACGACGCTGCCGTCGCTCAAGGTGGTGATGCTGTAGCCGCGCTCCAATGTGCCCAGGGGGCTGATGGCATTCAGCTCCCGAACGCAAGCCCCCAGCTTCTCACTTTTGTCACGCAGGCTGCGTCGAAGTGCCTTTACAAGGCGACTGCCCAATTGCCGCAGACGCGGCTCGAATACGCGCAGTTTCGCCATTGGGTGTTGCGCGAGGAGGCGGCTTTCGCGTTGCGACAGGGCGTCGCGCAGACGTTCGATTCGGCGTTGCATTTGTCGGGCAACCCGCAGCTGCAATTCGTCTACGCGTTGGGTCTGTTGTTGCAATATCGCGCCCGGGTGCTGGCGCTGCAGGCGTGCCGCGAGCCTGTCGAGAAGATTGCGTGCCTGCAGGAGTTGTACAGACTGTCGCTGACGCAGTCGGTTGTCCAGTTGCGAAAAGCGGCGCAGCACCTCTTCAGTGTCCGGGCTGACCAATTCAGCCGCAGCCGACGGGGTGGGCGCGCGCCGGTCGGCGACAAAATCGGCAATAGTGAAGTCGATCTCATGTCCAACCGCCGAAACGATGGGGATATCCGCAGCCGCGATGTCACGCGCCAGACTCTCATCGTTGAACGCTGCCAGGTCTTCCAGCGATCCGCCGCCCCGAGTCATTATCAGCACGTCATCACGATCGCGTCTAAGTGCCAGTTGCAGTGCCCGGCGAAGCTCCTGCACGGCCTGGGCACCCTGTACGCTGCTTGGGTAGATGGTGATCGATGCGCTGGGATAGCGGCGTTTAAGCACATGCAGTACATCGCGCACGGCCGCTCCACTGGGGGAACTGATCACGCCCACACGTTGTGGATATACGGGCAGGTTCCTTTTGTTTTCTGAGTCGAAAAGACCCTCAGCCTGGAGTTTTCGCTTCAGCTGTTCATAGGCCTGCTGGAGGGCACCATCGCCCGCGGGCTCCAGGTGTTCGATGATCAGCTGACAGTCGCCTCGAGGTTCGTACAGCGCAACCCTGGCTCTTGCGAGGACCTTGGTGCCGTTATCCGGTTGGAAGCGCAACAGGTTGCGTTTATTGCGAAAAAGGGCGCAACGGATTTGCGCATTTGCGTCCTTGAGACTGAAATACAGGTGGCCGGAACGGGGGGCCGACAGGTTCGATATCTCACCCTCGACCCACAGGAGGGGAAAGCTTCCCTCCAGCACATGGCGTAATTCGCTGTTGAGGCGGCTGATGCTGTAGATATCGCGTGATTCTGTGTTCATAGCAACAAAAAAAGCCGGGCGTTGCCCGGATCTCTGTCAGACCTGGGTTTGGTTGTCAGTATAGATAACCCGGATTGCCTGCGCCTTTCTGTTCTGCAGCCTGGGCCAGGGCCTCCTGCTCCTGAACTTCGGCCTTCGCTGCCACGGTTGTTGCAGCATGGTCGCCCTTAGCTGCGAGCCCTTCGGCTTTCATGTGCAAAGTGCCGGTATCACGTCATTCAATATTGACGCCTTGGGCTTCCGCCTGGGCTTTCTTGACCGTACTAACGGCCGTTTATTCCAACTGTGGGCCGGCGGATAGCGGGATGCCGTGAAAAGGGCGGCTGATCAGCTCGTAGGGTGAGACTAATCAGTTTACCCGCGGGCCGTCAAATTCTATAATCGGCGGCTATCTTTTTTACCCTCGACCGGGAGTGCTGATGCGCCTTGCACAAGACCAGGAAGCCCTGACATTCGACGACGTGCTGCTGGTACCGGCACGCTCTGACGTGCTGCCAAAGGATGTCAACCTTTCCACCCGCCTGACCCGGGAAATCGAGCTGAATATTCCGCTGGTGTCGGCGGCAATGGACACCGTGACCGAGGCGCGCCTGGCAATCGCCATGGCGCTGGAAGGTGGGTTGGGCATTATCCACAAGAACATGAATGCAGAGGACCAGGCGCGTCATGTGCGCAAGGTCAAGCGTTACGAGAGCGGCGTCATCCACGATCCTGTCACCGTTTCGCCCAACCTGAGTATCCGCGAAGTGATGGAAATCACCCGCAAGAACAAGATTTCCGGTGTTCCGGTGGTCGATGGCAGCGAACTGGTCGGCATCGTCACCAGCCGGGATCTGCGCTTTGAGACCCGACTTGATGAGAAGGTGGCCACGATCATGACGCCCAAGGACCGGCTCGTTACGGTCAAGGAAGGTGCCAGTCGCGAGGAGGTCAAGGCCAAGCTGCACGAGCACCGCATCGAGAAGGTGCTAGTGGTCAACGGCGACTTTGAGCTCCGTGGTCTGATCACCGTGAAAGACATTCAGAAGGCCACGGACTATCCACAGGCGTGTCGTGACAGCCAGGAGCGTCTGCGGTGCGGGGCTGCTGTGGGCGTAGGCGAAGGCACAGAAGAACGTGTGGAAGCGCTGGTTGCGGCAGGCGTTGACGTGATCACTGTCGACACAGCGCACGGTCATTCGCGGGGCGTACTCGATCGCGTGGCCTGGATCAAGAAACGCTTCCCTGACGTACAGGTCATCGGCGGCAACATCGCTACTGCGGGGGCGGCTGGAGCGCTGGTGGAGGCCGGGGCGGATGCCGTCAAGGTGGGTATTGGACCTGGCTCGATCTGCACGACTCGAATCGTGGCAGGCGTTGGCGTACCTCAGATTACCGCCGTCGATAACGTTGCGCGCGCCCTGGAAGGGACCGGGGTGCCCCTGATTGCCGATGGTGGCCTGCGTTTCTCCGGTGACATCGCGAAAGTGATCGTCGCCGGTGCCCACTCGGTGATGATCGGCGGGCTATTTGCCGGCACTGATGAATCGCCGGGCGAGGTTGAGATCTACCAGGGTCGCTCCTACAAGTCCTACCGTGGCATGGGCTCATTGGGAGCAATGTCGGGCAAGCAGGGCTCGAGTGACCGTTATTTCCAGGAAGAGACCAAGAAGGAAAAATTGGTGCCGGAGGGTATTGAGGGTCGTGTTCCGTACAAGGGGCCGCTGATCAACGTGATTACCCAGCTCACGGGCGGTATCCGGGCCAGCATGGGTTATACCGGTTGCGCCAATCTTGAGCAGATGCGAACCGTGCCGGAGTTTGTACGTGTCACCAATGCGGGTATGACGGAGTCTCATGTACACGATGTGCAGATTACCAAGGAAGCGCCCAATTACCGCCGCGATTGATTTGACCGAATCCAGATCATGGCGCAGTTACCGCAGACCGTTGCGGCCTGCGCCATTTTTGTTTGCACCCAAAGAAATTGAACGACCATGACCACTGACATCCATGCGCACCGCGTCCTGATTATTGACTTCGGTTCCCAGTACACCCAGCTGATCGCACGCCGTGTGCGCGAAATCGGCGTGTATTGCGAGATCTGGCCGTATGACAACTGCGAGGAGCAGATTGCGCTGCAAAAGCCGCGCGGCATCATTCTCTCCGGTGGTCCGGAGACAGTCACTGGCGATGACACACCGCGTGCACCGCGGGCGGTATTCGACCTTGGCGTGCCGGTGCTGGGCATATGTTACGGCATGCAGACCATGGCCGCGCAGCTGGGCGGCAAGGTCGAGGCCTCGGACAAGCATGAGTACGGTTATGCACAAGTCCGCGCTCGCGGGCATTCACAGCTGCTGCGGGACATCGAGGACCACACCACTGAACAGGGGTGGGGCATGCTGGACGTGTGGATGAGTCATGGAGACCGTGTCGCTCAATTGCCGCCCAACTTCCACGTGATCTGCGAGACAGATAATGCGCCGCTGGCAGGCATGGCGGACGATGAGCGCCATTACTACGGTATCCAGTTCCATCCGGAAGTCACCCACACCCGCCAGGGCGGGCGCATCCTCGAACGTTTCGTACGCGAGATCTGTGGTTGCGATGCCCTCTGGAATCCGAACAATATTATTGAGGACAGCATTGCCCACATGCGCGAGCAGATCGGTAACGGCCAGGTTGTGCTCGGGCTTTCTGGTGGTGTGGATTCCTCGGTCGTGGCAGCCATGCTGCACCGCGCGATTGGTGATCGCCTGACCTGTATCTTCGTGGACAACGGTCTGCTACGCCTGCACGAGGGAGATCAGGTCATGGCGACCTTTGCCCAACACATGGGAGTGAAGGTGGTTCGTGTGAACGCCGAAGAGCGATTTCTAAAGGCACTCAAAGGGATCGCAGACCCGGAACAGAAGCGCAAGATCATTGGCAATCTGTTCATCGACATCTTCGAGGAAGAGGCGGGCAAGCTTGAGGACGTCAACTTTCTTGCCCAGGGCACGATTTATCCGGATGTGATCGAATCGGCAGGCGCCGCCTCCGGCAAGGCACATGTGATCAAGTCACACCATAACGTTGGCGGCCTGCCGGATTACATGAAGCTGGAACTGATTGAACCACTGCGTGAGTTGTTCAAGGACGAGGTGCGCAAGGTCGGCGTGGAATTGGGGTTACCCTCGGACATGGTCTATCGTCATCCTTTCCCGGGCCCGGGCCTTGGGGTTCGCATTCTGGGCGAGGTGCAGAAGGAATACGCGGACATCCTGCGGCAGGCAGATCACATCTACATCGAGGAGCTGCGCAGGGCTAACCTTTACGACGAGGTCAGCCAGGCGTTTTCGGTCTTTCTGCCGGTAAAGTCGGTCGGCGTGGTCGGCGATGCGCGGCGTTACGAGTACGTGATCACACTGCGTGCGGTAAAAACCATCGATTTCATGACAGCCAGTTTCGCGCATCTGCCGTTCGAATTCCTTGAGACCGTATCTCGACGCATTATCAACGAGGTCAGCGGCGTCTCCAGGGTGGCGTACGATATTTCCTCCAAGCCACCCGCCACCATCGAGTGGGAGTGACTGGGATTTATAACACATTGATTAATAACAAATAAATCAATCCAATTGATAATATAATCCGCATCATCAATGGTATTTTTCATGGTATTTTCGGCGCGCGATACCACAAAAAGCAGCGATACCATGAGACAAAAATTGAGCTCGGCATGGTATCGGCGAGCTTGATTTATAGGTGCTCTGGCGCAATCCGAAACCGGCAATTCCAGCACAGTGTTTTAGAAAAACAGTACTGTTTTTCTAAAAAAATTGGCAGTGTAATGACTGCATAACTTGCTGATAAAGAACTTATTTTCGTAATTCTCCTCGTGGACAAGGTCGGACTTCCCCGCCAAGCTTGTGTCTACACTCTCCTCGTCTATTATTTGCGGAAAGTAACTATGTACGTTACAGTTTCCCATAAAGAAGGAGATTGCGATTGATTCAGAGTTTTCGGGACCGCTGGCTAAGGGGTTTTTATCTGGAAGATAAAACCAGCAAGAAGATACCCGCTGAGGTCAAAGGCCGACTGTTCCGAAAGCTGCAGTTAATCGATGATGCGACCTGTGATCTCGACTTGCGGTCGCCTCCAAGCAATCATTTTGAAAAGTTGAGAGGGAACTTGGCCGGGAAGCATTCGATTCGCGTTAACAAGCAATGGCGATTGGTCTTTACCTGGTCAGGTGAACGTGGTGAGGCCCGGGATATCTATCTGGATAACCACGATTATCGGTGAGGCAGGCTATGAATATCACAAAACGGCAACCCGTCAGTGTCGGTGAAATGATCACTGAGGAATTCCTCGTGCCCATGGCGCTGACTCAGGGCCAGCTGGCAGAAGCAATGGGTGTCAGTCGAAAAACCGTCAATGAGTTATGTACCAATCGCCGTGCCATCACGGCGGACACGGCATTGATGCTGGCGACCGTATTCGGGAATACCGCTGATTTCTGGTTGAATCTGCAGCAGCGCAACGAGCTGTGGAAAGCGCTAAATACACCAAAGCGGCGAGCACGGATTGAGAAAGCCAAGCCCATTGCTGCCTGAGTTTGAGGGCAATGGCTCGTAGCGCGCATAAGTGGTCTTTTCCAGCACGATTCCGGACTGGCGCATATAGCTGGAAGGCATCAAAGCTGGCGTGCCAGCGTCTTCGCGAAGCTGTTTCCGAAATCAAGAAAGTCGCAAAGAAAGATCCCCTGATTGGCGCAGAGGGTGCTGTCCGTTTGATGGAAAAGATCTGGCCGGCGTTGGAGCATGTCGATAGCTCCAGCGGCGCGCTGGGATCAGCGGTCAATAAGACGCTGGGTGATTTGATACCGATCGTCGTAGATGCGCCTGCAGATGAGAAGACCCGTAATAGTTGGCTCGACTGGCTCTGGCAGGCAATGGAGGATGATGGTGTCGATTACCTCTGCCCTGTTGGTGATCACTGGGGTGAGCTCTGTGGCGCTGTGGAGGTCGCACGCCGCTGGGCGGATGAGTTGGTATCCACGTTGCGATCCTGTTGGTCAGATCCAAGCCCCGGTGGCATATCAACGGCTTGTGCCATTAGCGAGCAGTGGCGATAGTGAATACCACCAACAAGAAACCCATGACGGTTACTGCTGCCGCGGCGCTGGGGGTGGGTTCGATGATCGGGTCAGGCATCTTCGCGTTGATGGGCGAGGCCGGCGCCATTGCCGGCAGTGCGGTGTGGATGTCCTTCATCGTCGGCGGTCTGATCGCGTTGGTCAGCGGCTATTCTCTTGCCAGGCTCGGTGCGCGCTACCCGGCTGCGGGCGGTATCGTGGAATACCTGGTGCAGGCCTATGGCATGGGGCTGGTCTCCGGTGCCCTGAGCATCCTTCTGTATATCTCAGCGTTGGTGGCGTTGGCGCTGGTGGCGAAGACCTTCGGTAGTTATGCCTTGGCGCTCCTACCGGTCGAGGATGGCGCGCGCTGGGTCAACGGTCTGGCCGACTTCATCATTATCGGTTTCGTGTTGATCAATCTGGAAGGAGCAAAGAATGTCGCGCGCCTGGAAGAACTGGTCGTGGGCCTGAAGTTGCTCATCCTGATCGGCTTTGCCGTGGCGGGTTTAGGCGTGGCTGATCCTGCGCTCCTGTCACCGAGCCGCTATCCGCCGGCCACCCAGGTGCTCTATAGCCTGGCCATTACCTTCTTCGCCTTCGAGGGCTTCCGGGTTATTACCAACGCGGCCGAAGACATGCCCGACCCGGCCCGTACCCTTCCGCGGGCGATGTTTCTGGCCATCGGTGGCGTATTGATTATCTACATCGCAGTGGCCTTCGCGGTATTCGGACATCTCGATGCGCAAAAGGTCGTCGACGCCAAGGACTACGCCCTGGCCGAGGCGGCGAAACCTGTGTTCGGTGCAGCCGGGTTTACTATCGTTGCCATCGCTGCGCTGGTGTCGACCGCTTCGTCCATCAACGCCAATCTGTACGCGGTGACCAATGTCACCTACCAGTTGGCGAAAGAAGGCGAATTGCCTGCAGCGTTCGGCAAACCGTTCGGCAAATCCCGTGAGGGCCTGATCATCAGCGCCGGTTTGATCATCCTCCTCGGTCATGCCTTTGATCTATCCGAGATCGCCGCGGTCGGCTCGATCACTATCCTGATCGTGCACCTGGTGGTGCACGTCGGCCACCTGCGACTGCGGCGCGAGACCGGCGCACCATTGGCCATGATCGTATTGGCCATCGGGCTGACGCTGGGTGCCATAGGCTTTGCGTCCGCGTATGCGTTGCAAAGCTCCCCGCACATACTGTGGTTGGTCGCCGGAAGCCTTGTGACCGCGTTTCTGGCTGAAGGACTGTTGCATCGACTGACCGGCCGCCGTGTGCAGACTCGCACGCCTGATACTGGTTGCCGAAGCGGGAGGCACTGAGCCATGTTGCAAATCTATCGTATCGAATCAGCGAGGGTTCAGGCCGTAGACGAGGGAACGATTGGCCCGGATTCACTGGCGGATTATTGGCTCGATCTACACGACCCGACACCCGCCGACCGGGCACGTATCGAGCAGGCGCGCGGAGTTAACCTGCCGGCCATCGGTGATGTCCGGGAGATCGAGGCAACATCGCGCTTTTTTGCGGATGACGATGGCCTTCACCTGCGTATCTGGTTCCTTGGTCAGGTGGATGGGGTATTGACGAGAAAACCGGCCGCGTTCGTGTTGTCGGAGCATCGTCTGATCAGTATGTGCTGGGGTCATGTAGACAGTTTCGAAGCCTTGCGGGCCGGGCGAAAACTGGGCGGTCGTCACACTTCACCCTCGGCGGTTCTGTTCAAGTTACTGGAGTTACACCTCGATCAGGTGGCCGATCTGTTGGAGTCGGTGTACGAAGCGATCGAGGGCCACTGGTCTTGTCCGGATGATGCCACGCAGGTTTCGCTCGAGAACCAGCTCAAGGAGATCTGCCGGATGGAAGGTGACCGGCACAAAGTGCGTTTGGCCCTGATGGATCTACAGCAGGTGTTGGCCGGTCTGGAACGGGAGGAAGCTGTAACGAAAGACGATGCGTATCGTTTCGACGCTATTCAGCGTGACCTGGAGTCGTTGTTGGAGCACTCGGATTTCATCTCCGAGAAGCTGGATTTCCTGATGAACATGCTGGTTAGCCGGCTGAACCTGATCGACAATCGCGTGGGCAAAATTCTGTCGGTGGTGGCCCTGGTGTTTCTGCCGCCAACGCTGATTGCCGCTGTCTATGGTATGAACTTTCACCACATGCCGGAGTTGGATTGGCCCTGGTCCTATCCACTGGCGCTACTGGCCATGTTGGCCTCAGCGGTGATCCCCTACGTGATTTTCAAATGGAAGCGTTGGTTGTGATGACTTCGACTGTCCCGAATACATCGTTATTGGGCATTAAAAAGGTAACATATATGCTACTATATGGGTCATATGATCGAGGTTAGAGAGCACCTGGATGCTGAGGGAAACAGTCCTTATGCCAAATGGTTTGATCGCCTGAATGTGGCTGCTGCGGTCAAGGTGACGACAGCCGTCCATCGGATGGAGCAGGGCAACTTCTCTAATGTGAAACGTGTGGGTGCCGGCGTCTATGAGTTCAAAATTGATTTCGGTCCCGGTTATCGGATCTATTTTGGCAAGGACGCGACCGGTTGGTGATATTGCTCACGGGCAGTACCAAGAAGCGGCAGGACCCCGATATCACTGCTGCGAAAGCCAACTGCGCGACTATAAGCGCCGGAAACGGTAAGAGGTGACATGATGGCTTTGACGAAAGATTTTAAAGACACCATACAGGCGCGCGCCCAACGGGATCCGGCGTTTCGCAAGGCCCTGCTGCAGGAAGGGGTCGAATGCCTGCTTGCCGGTGATGTCGATACCGGCAAGGCAGTGCTGCGTGACTATATCAACGCGACGATCGGGTTCGAAGAGCTCTCCCAGGTCTTCGACAAGTCGAGCAAGAGCCTCATGCGCATGTTCGGGCCAAAAGGTAATCCCCAGGCGAGCAACCTGTTTGCAGTGATCCAATATCTGCAGGAGCAGGAGGGCATTCACCTGGAAGTCAAAGCCCGGAAGGTGGCCTAAGGTGCTGTGTATCAGTGTTCAATCTGCATTTTTTTTCGAGC